>Ga0206955_1109_pt1 | contig 22477 bp, 23 predicted proteins | sample Alteio_BWOrgHeat_34_FD_153247 | JGI IMG/M metagenome (GOLD analysis project Ga0206955, IMG submission 153247) | Enriched cells from forest soil in Barre Woods Harvard Forest LTER site, Petersham, Massachusetts, United States -... | ecosystem: Environmental > Terrestrial > Soil > Temperate forest >...
GTTGAAATATAAAAATCGCTCGACAGGCATTGCAAGCACGGCAGGGAAATTCAGTAGTGCGTTTGCGCTTGGATCGCGCCTCTTGTATGTTGTTGACAGCGCCTACGCCAGAAAAATTTATCATAAAGCGGTTGCAGCATTGGCATTGGGCCGGTCGAGGCCGGGCGTTTGCCAGACGGCTCCGGGTGGCGCACCATATTTTTATGAAGAAGATAATTGGAGCGACGATATGGAACTGGCTTGTGCCTCCCTGGAAAGCGCCGATTCTTATCTCGAAGGAAATTCATTCCTTTCTATCAGACAAGAAAACAAAAAGCAATCGGACTCCGCTTATATCGCCTGGGCAAAACAATATGCGCAAATGGAGCCGGTAACGCCATGGCTTGGAAAAGATACGGCCCGTCATTATCAATGGTATCCTTTTATCAATCCCGGTCATTTTGAACTGGCAAAAATATTATCAGGCGCAGCCAGGGACATGTTAATCAGTTATTATCGCGACGGAATTCAAAGAGTTTGGGAAAAGGCACAAAAGAATGCATTCTTCCGGGGGATTCCGTTTATCTGGTGCAGTAATAATCTCACCGTTGCATTTGCGATCCAGTGTTATTGGTATCGTCAGCTCAGCCACGACAATTCGTATCGTCAACTCGAGCAGGCATGTGTGGATTGGATCTTCGGCTGCAATCCCTGGGGAACAAGCATGGTGTACGGACTACCCTCGTGGGGCGACTTTCCGGATGATCCCCACTCTTCCTTCACACATCTCTACAATTATCCCATTTATGGCGGAATGGTCGACGGACCCGTCTACAACTCAATTTACAGTCATTTGTACGGCGTCGAACTTCATAAACCAGATGCATATGCGCCGTTTCAAAGTGAACTCGCAGTTTATCATGACGATTACGGCGATTACAGTACGAATGAACCCACTATGGACGGCACTGCAACGCTGATCTATTTGCTGGCTGCAAAACAGGATGAATCAAGATCGAAGCCCGATCTTAGTCGCCAGACGAATGACTACGGCGCCATTATAAGAGGCGATTCGACCCAAAAAGCAATTGCCCTGGTTTTTACCGGAGACGAATTCGGCGAAGGATTGAACGTGATCGGCAAAACACTCAGGAATGAAAATGTGAAAGCTTCTTTCTTTTTCACGGGAAGATTTTATTCCAATCCGTCATTCAGGTCATCCATCTTGCAGTTGGCAAAGGATGGAAATTATCTCGGTCCACATTCGGATCAGCATCTTTTGTATTGCGATTGGAAAAAAAGAGACAGCCTGCTGATCTCCCGGGACGCATTCGAAAAAGACATGCGGGCCAACCTCGCAAAGATGAAAGCGTTCGGGATCGACTCCACATCTGTGAATTATTTTATTCCTCCGTATGAATGGTGGAATGACAGCATCGCGGTTTGGTCCGCGGGCATGGGAATGAAACTCATGAATTTTACACCTGGGACAAGGTCAAATGCCGACTATACTTTTCCGGGAATGAAAAACTATTTGACCAGCAATGAGATCTGGCAATCCGTTGTAAAGGCAAAAACTAATCCCTTCTACGGATATAACGGATATATCCTGTTGATTCATGCCGGAACCGACCCGAAAAGAAAAGACAAATTCTACTTCCTGTTGCCGCAATTAATCAGATATTTTAAAAGCCAGGGTTACCGGCTTGAAAGAGTGGATGAACTGCTCGGTCCCTGACAGGTCTGATCTTCAACTGTCTATCTTTTACATGGCTTCTTCCTAAAAAAAATCATTTCGTTTGTCCGGAAATGAAAATGCCGAACGTCGTATTGTTAAATTAATCAGGTATGGACAGGTTCATGCTTTTATTCAGAGGCGGCAACTTCCGGGGACTGTCTCCGGAACTCATGCAACACCACATGCAGGGGTGGATCCAATGGATGGAAAGTATGCGAAGCAGGAATATTCTTCTTGCCAGTGAACCGCTGGAGTCCGCCGGTAAGCAGGTAACTGGTAAAGGAAAAATGATCGTAGACGGACCTTTCGCCGAATCCAAAGAGATCGTGGGAGGTTTCAGTATAATTCTCGCGGAGAATCTCGACGAAGCATTGGAAATCTCCAGGGGTTGTCCCATTTTCGAATTGGATGGGACCGTCGAGGTAAGACCGGTGAGAGATATGTCAATCTAGCCGGTCACTCCTGAACCGGTGCGGACCACTACTTTTTTCAAAAGCTGAAAAAACAAATCAAATATTCATTAACAATTTTAAAATGCAAGAAAATGGAAAAGTTCATTTATTTGTTCCGCGGCCGCGACAATGACTTACAGCCCAACTCTCCGGAAGCACAGGCTGAAATGAAAAAATGGTTCAACTGGATAGATGCGTTGAACAAAAGTGGAAATTATGTAGCAGGCGATCCCCTTGCGAAAAATGGTAAAACAGTAAGTGGAAAAAAGAAAGCCATCACAGATGGGCCATTCGTAGAAGCAAAAGAAATCGTAGGTGGATACCTGATCGTCAATGCGAAAGACATCAATGATGCTGTTGAGCTTTCAAAAGATTGTCCCGTTTTCGATACGGATGGCAAAGTTGAAGTGCGCCCCATCCAGAAGATGTAAATTGCCGATGATCTGCGCAGCGAATGGAAAATGCAGAACATATCGAAATCAATCAAACTGTCGACCATCTTTTCAGGCATGAAGCCGGAAAGATGGTTGCTGTTTTAACGAGGCTCTTCGGCTTTCCCAACATGGAGCAGGCCGAAGATATCGTACAGGACACCATTCTGCGCGCTCTCGAATCCTGGCGTTTCGGAAAAGTCCCGCCAAATCCACGTGCATGGCTATACGTAACTGCCAAAAATAAGGTCGTTGATATCATCCGCCGGCAACAGGTCAGGCATAAGGTGGAGAATGAAGTGTCTTTCCTGCTGCAATCAGAATATACGCTGGTTCCCGCGGTAAACGAAATGTTCACAGAAGATGAGATCAAAGACAGTCAGCTGAGGATGATGTTTGCTTGTTGCCATCCCTCGCTTTCCGCAGAGTCGCAAATTTCCCTGATCCTGAATACGCTCTGCGGGCTCAATGTCCACGAAATCGCAGACGCCTTCCTGAGCAATGATGAAACTATTCAGAAAAGAATTTACCGCACAAAAGAAAAATTGAGGAATGAACAGTTCTCCCTGGTTTTGCCTTCGCCAGAATCGATGCCCATGAGAATCGAGACTGTTTTGAAAGCGCTTTATCTGCTTTTTAATGAGGGTTATCACTCTTCTCATCCTGAAAAGCTCATCCGCGAAGATCTCTGCGAAGAAGCCATGCGGCTGACCCTGCTTCTCACCGAAAACCGGAAAACCGATCAACCACATGCACGCGCATTGCTGAGCTTGATGTGTTATCAGTCTTCACGGTTCAATGCCAGGCTGGATGAAAAAGGATCGATCATTTTGTTAAAGGACCAGGATAGAAATAAATGGAACCGGTTCCTCATAGAGAAAGGAAATGAATATCTCTGCCATGCCGCCTCCGGTGACATCATGCATGAATATCATCTGGAAGCCGCGATCGCGTCGGTATATGCCAACGCTCCTTCTTATGCGGATACCGAATGGAAAAAAATTCTGGAACTCTACAATCTGCTGCTCAGCATTAACTACAACCCCATTGTTGCGCTAAACCGTTGCCTGGTGATCGGAGAAACAGAGGGATACGATGCGGCGATTCGTGAGCTGGAAAAACTCAATGCACTGGAAAATAATTACCAGTACAACGCGGCAATGGGCGAGATGCATTTCAGAAATGGAAATCCGGCTGATGCGAAGAGATTTTTTTCTGTTGCGATTGGCCTGACCTCCTCAGGAGCCGAGCAGGAATTGCTTATGAATAAAATCAGCCGCTGCGAAATAACTGAATAAACGTTGGCCGGAAATTCTGCGGCCGATATAAAAGAAAAAACCGCCTCAAAAATATTTGAGACGGTTTTTTTTATGCGGGATTGCTTATCTTCTTAGTGCTTGCCGCATGTTCCGTTTGGACATGCCGGGCAGGGACTTGTACAATGCTTTTTCGCGCATTGCTTACATTCTGCCTGCCTTGTGCCTGCCTGGACCATGGCCCCTGCTGTAAACAAAGCGACCACTGCCAATAAAAATATCTTTTTCATATTTAAATTGATTTGAAATTAGAAAATTGTAAATGAATCGGTGGATCAGACGCGGTTGGGTGGCTTCCAGCTACCAGGGTAAAAACCTGTGGGTTGATGAAAAAGGTATCCGTCGACAGGTTGAAGGCTAACACTGATCAGAAGGGAAATAGCATCGGACGGCACAACTATTCCTGTATAACAAAAAGGACAATTGGAACAGGCTGCTCCCGGAAATTCGCAGGAGTTGCCTTTGGGCGTCTTGCATTTCCCGTTTTCTTTTTCTTTACAACAGGGATGAACCATCGCTGTTTTCTGTGCACAATTATTGAGCGGAGAAAGTGTGGCGCCGGCAAACCAGGCCAGCATGCCAATCATCAATATGGAGGCTTTGAATTTCAATGATAAATCGCCGGGGCAAATTTAGGAAATTCTTCGGGAAAGCATTGCCTTCATTTTCTCTCATTTCGAAAAGACATAATATTTCTGCACAAAGAAATTGTAGGTCAGTCCGAGGATTACCGAAGAAATGGTTTTGGACACGAGATAATTCAGCCGGAGATAATGTGTCAAAGTGAAGACAAAAATTGCTGACAACAGGAGATTACCACAGAAGAAAATTGCATAGCGCACAAACTGCATTTGTATCCTGCCATTGGCTTTTCTGAATACCCAGGATCGCGATAAAAGAAATTGCGTGATGCCGCCAAGTATGTTGCCTGTGAGGTTGGCGGCAAGGTACCAGCAACCCAGCGCATTTACTAAAATCGCTGTGATGGCAAAATCGACCAGTGAACCCGCAATCGACCCTAGCTGGGCCCTGATAAAAGTCATCATCCATCAAAAATAAAAAGCCAAGGTTAACCCAGGGTTAACCCTTCTCACCCAATATCAGAAAGGATTAACAGTAACAGGTAGTCGAAAAACAGATGCGTCGCCTCCAAATATGGAATTAAACACGTAAATTTCTTTTCGTAAATCAACAAAAAAAGCTGTATATGAAAAAACTACAACTCTTCACTGTAGCGATCATTTCAATTACATTGGTCTCCTGCGTGAGCAACAAGAAATTCACGACAATGCAAAATCAGGAACGGGCAAGATTTGACTCATTGAGCCGTGCTTATGCCTTGCTGCAGGCCGCTTTAAATACTTGCAATGACACCACTGCCGCAATGGCAAGACAGAGGGCAGAGCTTGAGGGTCAAATTGGAACGCTCAATAAGCAGGTGGCATTTTTGAAAGAAAATAATACACAGGCCCTGAAACAATTACAGGACATGTCAGTCATTTCGAGCCAACAGGCAGCCAGCATCACAAAATCGCTGGAAAATATTGGGGCGAAGGATGTCTATATCATGGATCTGCAGAAAGAAATGGCCAGAAAGGACTCACTCAATATGGCGCTGGTGATGAATTTGAAAGGTGCGATCGGTGACATGGATGATAAAGACATCAATATTAAAGTGGAGAAAGGAGTTGTATATATAGATATCTCCGATAAATTATTGTTTAAAAGTGGAAAATACGATGTGACGGACAAAGCTAAAACGGTACTGGGTAAGGTTGCGACGGTTTTGAAGAACCAGCCTGATATTGAATTTATGGTCGAAGGACATACAGATAATATTCCTTACAAAAGACCACCATTATTGGACAACTGGGATCTTAGTGTTAAGCGTGCTACATCGGTGATTCGCATTTTGCAGAATAAGTATGGGCTTAATCCTGCGCACATTACTGCTGCCGGACGCAGCGAATACATCAGTGTGGCTTCAAACGATACACCGGAAGGCCGGGCAGCCAACCGCCGGACAAGAATCGTGATCCTGCCGCAGCTCGATCAATTCTTCAAATTGCTTGAACCTAAATCCTCCTATTGATCATGTACATGTTGTCAAAGTTTATGCTTGCGAACGGCATGAACTTTGATTTCTCTGTTTCGGAAATAAAGTATCAAATTGTGCCATGGATTTTTTAAGACGCCTGCCCATTCTCGTAAAATGGGTGGCTTTTGGTGGAATGTTATTATTGAATACCGGTCCGGCCTATGCGCAAAACGATGTCTTCAAGGTTTACCTTGTGGGCGATGCCGGTGAAGATGCGGAAACTGGTAAGACTCTGACGAACCTGGGAAAACAACTGAACGAGAATCCAAAAAGTGCGGTAGTTTTCCTGGGCGACAATTGCTATAAAAATGATCTCTGGGGTGCTTTCCCTTATGGATTCAAAGGATTTGACAGCAGCGAGCTCACTCAAAGAAAAGTCAAATCACAGCTCAATATACTCACCTCTTACAAGGGCTATGTTTTTTTTATTCCCGGTAATCACGACTGGTGGAATCTGACGGAGTTTGAAAAAGGAAGCAGGAAATTGAAAATGGAGGAATCCTTTATCGAAGCCAATCTCGCGTTGAATCAGTCAATCGCCAACAATCGTCGCGTATTCCTGCCTAAAAATGCAAAACCTGGGCCCGATTTTGTCGACCTTAATGATAACAGACTCAGAATTATTTTCATTGACTCATACCGCCTGATCATAAATGCCTTCAAGGAACAGGATCCGAGAGACCTGCCCATGGAACAGACTTTCTATAAGCAGCTAGACAGCCTTCTTGCCGAAGCATCGGCACGAAATGAAAAAGTAGTGGTAACGGCTCATCATCCGGTTTTTGCAAAGGGACCCAATAGCAAGAAGCTAAGAGATCCAAATCTGTTTGGGAGAATCAAGGCATCGAACAGTAGTTTTCCTGCCAATAACCGGATGGCGGCCAAGATCAGAGAAATATTAAACAAGTATCCGGGAATCTATTATGCAAGCGGACATGTGCATTCTCTCCAATATTATTTCCCCCAAAAGAAAGTGCATTATATAGTCAGCGGCGCAGGAAGCAAAACCAACAAAATCTCGCCCGCCGAAATGCAAAAACTTCAACCGGAAAACAATACCGATTATGCCCTTTGGAACATCAAAGGTTTTTTCGAGATTGATTTCAGCACGGCGGCGGAAAAAATTTTCCTTTATTTCAATAATGGCCAGGACAAATGTGAATTGCAATGAGCCGACTTTAGGGAAGCAGTTCTTCCATGTCCTCGTCTTCATACTCTGTTTGGCTGTCCGTCGTGAAGTCGATGACCTGAAAATCTTCCTCAGTTGCCGGCACGTTCAACAAGTCAAAAAGGTCATCCATTCCACAGGAAACAACATAGCTCATTTTCAGATCGTGCAGGTCGAGGTATATCCTCGTGCTGTATTCATTTTCGGCTTCGTATTTCCGGATGTCTTCCGCATAGATCGCGATGCTTTTTTCAGTTTCTTCATCAATAAATTTTATCAATTTCATAAGTCCATATTTTTAAGATAAAAAAGGTTGAGGGCATTCCGTTACGAAATCTTCCATCAACCTTTGCATCAAATTTCCGAAAACTCCTTAAGTCTACATAAAGAATTCTTCTGACACGATTTTGTCGTCTTTCACGTTGTAAACTGCTATTTCCTCGATTGCCATTCTGCCCCGTTCTTTCATCGTCACGTCCATGCTGATCTTCATGGCAAATGAGTTTGGCGTTATGATCGGATCCGAAACAGAAACCTTATGTGTCTTTTCGACCATTCCCTGCCATTTTTCTCCTTTCTGCATAATTGCGGGAAGGCCTTTCGTTTCCTTGTCGAATGCAGGAGTCGCATTCGGCTCAATGCTCACGGCATTGTCAGCAAACAATTCTTTCTGAGCTTTCATGAAATCGCCCTGCTTACAAAGTTCGCTAAGGCGGTTGGCAATTTTTTGCGTTGACATAATCTTAGTTTTATAAATGAAGAAATATGCTTCTCAATTTTGATTCAAAATTCGCGCCTTTTCTAAAAAAATGCGCTCATTTTTGTTTATTAAAATAAAATTCAAATGGAGCAAATCAAATGGTTCCAGAGAAGCTTTGAATTTAACATCAATCAAAACACTTTACCCTCTGTTATAGAAAGACTTGAAGGTACTCCGGCCAGGCTGGAGTCTAAGTTTACGCTTATAAAACCCATTGCGCTTACGGTAAGGGTTTCCAATACCTGGTCAATATTGCAAAACCTGGGCCATCTGATTGATATTGAGCCGCTCTGGCAGGGGCGGATCGAGGATATTGTTAATGGCCGCGATCTCCGTTCCGCCGATCTTCAGAATGCAAAAACAGAATTGGCCGATCACAACGAAAAAAGTACAGAAGAGCTCATCCGGAATTTTAGCCGCGAACGAAAAAAAACATTGAGCATGCTTGAATCGCTGGACGATGAAATGCTGTCGCGCTCGGGTCTTCATCCCAGACTAAAGATCCCTTTGCGCATCATTGATCAGCTTGTGTTTGTTGCAGAACACGACGACCATCACCTTGCCAGGATCAGCAGGCTTGCAACGCTTTTAGATGGAAAAATTGAATCCTGATTCAGAAAATTTTCCGGCTAATTCTTTCTTTAATTTTCAGGCGGTATTTTTAATGCCTATTTCTTCGGCAGGAAACGCATAACAATGCCTGACGAATTTTGCCCGAATCCGATTTCTTGCAGGCTTTTCAATCAGGTGATAGGTGAGCGTGGCTAACCCACAGAGTGCCATGAGAAAGAAGATGCAGGATAAAAATGCCAGCCAGTATGGCAGGTGAAGAGAAAAAGGCCCATTATAGGAAACGCCAACCCTTTTCAGGAAAATAACAATCAATCGCGTGAGTGTCCCCTGCATGAGATAAATTGAAAAGGAGATTTTCCCAAGCCACTGCATCAGTGGTCGATTCATCCATTTCCTTACGCGGCCATCATTGTAAGCGACAGACAAAATGAGCAGGGCAAAGAGCGGTATGGTCCAAAGATCATTCCAACCCCAATGCATAACCGAGATCAGGCAAAGCACCAATACCATAAACACCGCATCTTTTTTAAGCCATCCTTTAACAAAGTTTCGGGCATACGATTGGTAAATCACGACGCCCAAAAGAAAACCTGCCAATCCCCTCAGGTAACCGTAATCGTAAGAAAAATCAAGGTTATGCGGACCATCTGAACCATGTGCCCGACTTAGATGGAAGGCAAGAATAATATAAATCGAAACAATCACAAATAACATCATCGCCATAACCGTTAAAGGCGCCTTCTTTCGCCAGGAAATAACTGCCGGAAAGAAGAGATACGCAAACATTTCGGCACTGATGCTCCAGGAAGGAACATTCCAGGTAAAAGTAGGGAACAAGCCAAAGGAATGCAGCAGGAAAATATTTGCCGGAATAGCTGCCGGATTGTAAATGCCCGTGAGTGGCTGACCCATGATCAGTACCAACAGGATGGTGATGAGCAGCGATACAAAATGCAAAGGATAAATGCGTGCGATTCGCGCCAGGAGATAGTTCTTCATCTTATTCCGCGTCCATCCATCCGAAAAAAGTTCGCCATATGCATGAGTCATCACGAAGCCACTCAATACAAAGAAAAGATCAACCATCAGGTAGCATCTTCTGAAAAAAAGACTTATACCGGGCGGCACGAACATGACCAACAGGATCTCAAAATGGAAGATCACCACGAGTATGGCGGCAATTCCCCTCAGCGCCGTGAGGTTCCTGATTTGCTTATTTGGTGTGTCCAATCCGGTCAATTGATTTGGTTGTTGAATGAGGCAGCATTATCGAGCGCTTCTTGCGGCCGTGGCCAATGCTCGGTTAAAGTCGGCAAAGGATCTCCCCAGCGCCTTGGATTTAGATGTCCGTTTTAGAAATTCCGGATCGAACATGAGTGAGTCCAATTCACGATAATGCGCATTCTGCTGGGTCCATTCTTCAAATTTTCTTTGTTCCGCTGTTACATGATCTTGCTGCCGACGACGATATTTTTGATAGACTTGCTGATATCTGGGTACCAAATTGGTTCGAAGTCCGTCCAGCATTTTTGCGCAACTGTTGTCGTCCTTTTCTGCCATTACGGATTTGAGTCCATTCGCATAGTCAATCCACAAACGTTCCATCTCCGTTTTCAAACCTTCATTCTGGTTTGCAGCAAAAAGCAAAGAAGAAAATCCGGCGGTCATCAGGAGAACGATCGAAATGATTAGAAATACTACACCCGAAAACGTTTGCGTGGATTGGTTGATGGAAAGCATTGATAAGGTTTAATGGCAGGTATTTAGAATTTCCTGAAATAGTAGGCGGCCTTTACTCCGACAAAGGACAATGTCTCCGATTTCGCCCATCCTTCGTACCTCACCTCTACATCGAGCTTGTCGAATTGAAGTCCAAGGGCAGGCGAATAAGCAAATGCCGTTCCGGCGTCATTATTCAGGAATGCCGGCCCCACCGTGCCTTTAACGAAAATCATGTTGGTGAGAAACCAGGATGCACCGAAGCGCAACACGATAGCGCGACTGTCCGGCGCTTTGATTTTTCCATCAACCAGGCCGCCATTATTGTCATAACTGGTATAGTCAACCGATCTCCCAAAGAAATTGAGAAATCCGGCTGAAGAGATGAAATTGATTTTTTCGCTGAATGCGTATTTTCCTTCGATATTGGCTCCAATTCCGAAATGGGAGATATCTGAAAACTTACCGGTGGGAACTGCGGCTTCGGCGCTCGCTCCCAGGCTGATTTTTTCTTTTGAAAATTTGTCCTGCGCATATATGTGCACGTTATACAATAAAAGCAACGGCACCATGCCGGATAAGAGACTCCGTTTCATATTTTTCTTTTTGTGGTTAAAGAATATCGCCGGCGTTTGCGCCGTCCATGGCTGGAACAATTGGTGACCCGGGCAGGAATTGACCTTTTTGAAAATCAATTCCGTCGACGGTCTTAAAATTTTCAATGGCAAGATTTTCTAATGGCGGGTCGCGGGTTGGTTTACTGCGATGTGTTTAACAACAAATTCGGCGTCTCTCGCAACGCCTCCGACAAGAGCCGAACTCAGACCGAACTGAAATGGCATCCCCACAAAGTATAGTCCGGGGAACTTCTTCGCCACCCCCCTCCTGGCTACCGGCCATCTATTCCTGTCAAGCACTTCCATGTCGATCCATGAGAAATCAGGTTTATCACCGGTACACCAGATCACCGTTGACACCGGCAATTCCCTGCCATCGGCGAGAAGGGGCCATCCATTTCTGATTCCCACAACGCGTCCTGCCGTTCTAACGCCTGAGTCCTGGAACAACTTCAAAAGACCCGGCGCTACCGCTCCTCCCCTTACGATTCCCTTCTTTGCATTTCTTCCAATGGGCGTTCTTATTGTCAGCACATTACTGACAAACCACCAGGTGAATTTCCTGCCAAACAGGAACATGAATTTGGGCAATACGAATGATGGCTTGCCACTGACCGTGGTCGGGCGGCTTTTCGATACTTCCATTCCAATTTCAATTCCTGATGTCGCGCTGCCAACGACCAGCACTTCCCCGGGAGGAAGTGAAGTCGCATTTTTGTATTTGGAAGAATGTATTTGAAATACAGCAGGATTCAGATCCTTGGCAAATTCGGGATATTTGGCCCGTTGATGACTGCCGGTGGCAACTATTACATTCGTACAGGTAAATATTCCTGAATTGGTTGAAATGGAGAAACCCTCCCTTGTTTTTGAAAGTAGAGTAACTCCTATGCCTAAACGAATTGGCAAGCTGTGCCAGATTGCATATTCCGCAAGATAATCGGCCATCGCGTCCTTAGTGGTTGGCTTTCCCGTCAACTTGGGAGCAAGACCGGGCAGCGCATTATGGGGAGGCGGAGAAAAAAGTTTCAGCGAATCCCATCGCTTCCTCCAGGCATCGCCCACATTTTTCTCAGCGTCCAGTATCACAAAATCTATTCCGCGGTTCTTCAGATAATAACCTGCGGCCAGGCCGGCCTGGCCACCTCCGATAACGATCGTGTTCCATGCCCTTCTCTCAGCATTCGTATACGTCGCAACATGTTTGGTAAGACTTTCGTCCATATAATTTCAAGTTTGATTAGTTAGTAAAAAATCATTGCTCTGCAGTGGCAGTGAATTTCTGCACCTTATTCCGGATCGGCTTCACCGTGCGCAGGAACGCATAAATTGCCGCCAGATCATTTTCTTTCATTTTTCCAAAGTTTGTCCAGGGCATGATCGTATTCATCCCGCCTTTTTGGATCTCAAAAGGATGAAACGTACTGTCTCCCATGGACCTGAATTTTTGAACGAATGCTTCCCTGCTCCAGGCACCGATACCCGTCTCTACGTCCGCCGTGATATTGGCGCTCCTCACTGTGCCGCCCGTTGGCATGGGAAATTCCCGTCCACCGGCAAATTCAAGCCCCTTCTTCAGTTCACCTCTTTCCATTTGAGTGTGGCAATGCATGCAATTCGCTATACTGACCAGGTACTTTCCATATCGAACAGCATCGCTTGATGGAGGAGCAGGTCGCAAATCGGCTGGCTTCGGAATGGTATTGATAATAATACTCATTGGGAAATCAGATTGGGAAGCAGGCCACTCGTTCGGTATAGGTTTGAGTGTCCTGAGATAACTTATGATTGAATACACATCTTCCTTATCCATCTTTCCATAACTCTGGTAAGGCATGATGGGAAACAAGGCCCGGCCTTCCCTATTTTCTCCAGATGTAATCGCGCGAAAGATCTCTGCGTCCGTCCACCCGCTTAAATGGTAAGGAGTCAGATTTTTTGCGGTATATGAACCGGGAAATCCGCGGTGTTGGTCAAACAATTCTCCTCCTCCACCTTCTGTACCGGCAACGACGGGCATGGAGAATAATTTTTCATTTCTTGCCGAATGGCAATCGACGCAGACCGCTACATAATTAAAAAGATATTCACCGCGGTGGATCCTCTCTGGTGTGGCGGTCACGTGGATATCCTCCAAAGAAATATCCGGAAGCATTTTCCGGGCGTAGATGATAAGGGTTCCGGCTGAAGCAACCACCAGCAATATTATAATTCCTATAATTTTCAGAATTTTTCTCTTCATAAATTCAATGTATTTTTTATTTCGGCTACAGAATAGGGTTACAATTTGTCAAAATGGATTCGGAATACAGGTAGATCTTATCTGCTTTAATGTCCTTTGATATCCTCAGTTGCCCGAGCAGATCGAAAATGTCAACCGCTCCCCAATGTTCCACGACCCGGCGATTTTCAAATCGCATGCAACTGAATATATCCATGCTAAACTTCAGGCCGGAGGGTAAATGTCCCAGGAATGAACCGAGATGCGTTCCGCTGACGATGTAATGGCTCGTCACTACATCACCGGCAACATTGACATGTCTTAGGGTAAATTCGATATCCGGAAAGGCTTCGTGCATACGCCGGATCGTCTTTGCTATCGACCGCATGCCGCCCTGTAAAAAACCCTGGTATTCCACATAAGGGCGCGCGATGTGATCGGAAATGATCGACATATTTTCATTTCCAAATCCAATCTCTACAATTGCTCTTGCGATAAATAAAATATTTTCCACTTATCCTTTGAATTAATTTGTTTCCTGCAAAATTCAGATTGTCGTCGCTGATCAAATGAGGCAATCATCACAAATAATATTTTTCAGAAAATTCCAATGCGTTCATGCAGATTTTGACGGAAATCTATTTTCAATACGCGAAGGATCTCTTCTTTCTGATCCTGCTTACTGTTTCTCTCGAAATGCCGAGATACGACGAGAGTTGCGACAAGGACACCCGCTGCAATAGTTTGGGATGATATTTCGCTACATAATGGTAGCGCTCTGCCGGCGTGTATAATTTGAAGAGGTTGCTATGTTCTTCCTGTTTGATCAAGAGCATTTCCACTAATTTCCTTCCGAAAGATTCTATGTCGCAACGGGCATTGTAGAGTTCGAACAATTTGTCCCTGTCAAACTTCCATACAAGCGTTTTTTCACTGGCCTGGATGTTAAAAGCCGAGGGAGTTAATAGCAGAAGGCTTTTCAGGTTGGTAAGAAAATGGGATTCGAAGGAAAAATTAAGATTGATATCTTTCCCTTCCTTGTTGAAAAAGGTTCTCAACTGACCGGTTTCAATAAAATAGAAGTTGCGGCAGACCTGGCCTTCTTTTAGAAGAAACTGGCCGCGATTGAGTGTCTGCGGGGCTGCGATTCCAAGAAGCATTTCCATTCCGGAGTCGGAAAGTGTGGCGATCTCATTAAATTTTTCGCGAATTAAATTGGGTGAGGTGCTGTTCATGGGAAAAGTGTAAAAGGTTTAAAATCGTTCGTTTCATTTGCGAGCAGCAGTAGCGTGGCGGTCAGCTTAAAAGGGTGAGGATCGAATTTGAGCCTGCAAATTTTGAAAATATATTCCCTTCGTACAATCCCGAATATGGGGGAAGTGCAAATCCTTCTTTCACTGACACCATTTACTTCGAATCAACATTCAACCATATTATTTCAAAAATGATAATAGACCACAGAAACTGTGGCCTATTTCATTTTACAGAATCCTGCTCCTTGAATTCTGCAATTACAAACAAAAAACAAAAATTGAATGTGTAACGAACGCAAATGTGAGACAGAACGGGAAGTTGAACAATACCGAAAACAGGTGGTGGAGAATATTATTTTACAATTCGGTTCCTGAGCGCTTTCGCGACGGCTTCGGATTGGTTGTGGACCTGAAGTTTGTCGTATATGTTCTTAATATGGGTTTTTACTGTTTCGAAGCTGATGACAAGTTCTGACGCGATCATTTTATAACTATTGCCCTTCACTAAAAGTGATAGTATGTCTTTTTCACGCTGAGTCAGATTGTAGTGCCCGGTGGACACTGTGCCGCCTGCTGCAATATGATCTAATACCATCCTGGCAATATTCGCCGACATTGGCGCGCCGCCATGAACCACTTCATCTATCGCGTCAAACAACTTATTAAGGCAATCTTTCTTGAGCAGGTAGCCGGAAGCTCCTGCACAAATGGCATCGATCACATTCTTGTTGTCATCAAAAACCGTAAGCATTATGATTTTGACCTCACTGTTCATGGTTCTGATCTGTCTCACTCCCTCGATGCCGCTCATCCCCGGCAGATCAATATCCATAAGGATTACTTCCGGCTTCGAAAGTCTTAATTGGCCGATCACTTCCTCACAAGTCCGGAACGCTTCCACGCATTCATATGCATCAGAACTATTCACCAGCTGAATCAACGCTTCCCTGAAATCATTCTTGTCTTCGTAGATAACAATGCCGGTTTTCAATTGCTTTTGTATTAGTTCTCTAAACTTAGTCAAAAAATTCCTGGCCTTCGCTTACCGATTTCAGGTGAGGGGAAAAAGGAGTCTTATCTCTGTTCCTCTGCCCGCTTCGCTGGTGATTTTGATCTTAGCATCGATTTTAGCGGCCCTCTCCTGCATGTTATTGATCCCGTTCCCGGGAATGATATTTTTGATATCGAAGCCTTTGCCATCGTCGGTAACGGTCATGATGATGCCGTTTTCTTTCCTGATCTCCACTTTAATGGACCTGCAGCCTGAATATTTGGAGGCGTTGTAAACAGCTTCTTTGAAAATGAGATATACCTCTTTCTTTGTCTCGATATCAAGCTGCAAGCCATACACGGCGGGATCGGCAATAAACTCATATTGTATATTCAGCGGCTCCGCAACCTCCCCGAGGTATTCCAGCATCCGTGCAAGCACCTGGCTCATATTACCCTGACTGGTATTGATCGACCAAACGATATCAGAAAGGGCTTCCATAGTTTTGGCCGAACGTTCGTTGATTTTTTGAAGCAACTGGCTGCTTCCCTCCTTATCAGTGCCGAGCTTTTGAAGGGCGAGTTTGCTGAATATATTAATTCCACTCAAAGTTGATCCGATATCATCATGGAGGTCACGCGCGATTCGATTGCGGATCTGTTCTTTCGCCCTCAGTTGATTTCGGTTAATCGTATACGCCAGAACAGCGATAGCAAAAACAGTTATCATTGAAATGAGATAGAACCACCAGCGATGCCAAAACGGAGCGCGAATGATAAAGTGAATGGTTGCAGGATTTTCATTCCAAACGCCATCGCCATTTGCCGCCCTGACCTTAAATGTATATTCTCCTTCATTCAAATTTGCATACGATACGGAACGCATGGTTCCTGCATCATGCCAGTTCTCGTCCAACCCCTCCAATTTAAAAGCATAATGATTTCTTGCCGGATGCGTATAATTCAAGGCAACGTAATCGAAAGAGAAATAATTCTGATCATGACTCAGCTCAATGGGCTTGTTGTCGCCGATCGGAAATGGTTGATCAAATATTTTCAATCCCGTGATCAATACTTCAGGCCTTCCCGCATTTGTTGGTTTGGAGTTTTCTGGAAACACGTGAATACAACCCATATCCCCAACCAGGAGATCACCCGCTTTTGAAAAAGTCATTGCGAACAATGAATATAAATTTCGTATCCCGGATTCCTTGTCATAGATGGTTGTTTTGGAATTGTGGCTGTTAAAATCCAAAACCCCTCCTTCGGTCAGCAGCCAAATATGTCCATTGCGTGCCGCTGTAATACCCGTGATATTCATGGACGGAAATCCATTTCTGATGGTATAATGCGCGAGATATTCAAGATTCCCCTTCGTTTTCCATAATCCATTGCCTTCTGTGCCGATCCAAAGGTTTTTCTCCTCATCATTGGCGAGAGCGTTTACGGAAAAATCGCGGAGATTCGCGAGACTATCCAGTATCAATTCATTCCTAAAGAATCCGGTCACTGGATTGAGTTGGGCAAGGCCCGTATGGTCACCGCCCACAAGGATGGTTGAATCATTCAGCTCATAAATGACCCTGATCTCATTTTTATTGAATGCTTCAATTACGTCGGAATGAATATGAATAAATTTCCCCGACGCGAAATCGAATCTGAATAAGCCGTTGCTGTGCGTGCCAATCCAAAGCCTTTTCCTGCTGTCCAGCAACACGCTGTACATTACGCTGGTGATCGATGGATCTGAAAATGTCCTGTATTCAGGCTTTGATTCGTGCTTCCCGGCGTCTCTGATCTTAATTAGCTGGTTTCCTATCGTCAGCCAAATATATCCGCGATCGTCTTTCCAAATGTTAGTGACCGGTTTGGGCGTCAGAACACCGATCTGTTTTGAGATATTCTTCATCATTCCGTCAGCCGGATTCATCAGGAATATTCCCTGGTAAGTGCCAATCCACCATAAGCTGTCATTATCGCACAATATCGAAAGCGGAGCGAGGCCACTCACTCCTTTTTCTTTTTCATCTGCAAGGAACAAATCTATTTTTGCAGGCCTGCTGTTGTGAGGATCATTTTTATAGATGCCATTTTCAGTTCCGATCCACAGTATTCCGGATTTGTCCCGGAACAACGCATATACGCGATCAGGCAGGTCCTTCAGATCATCCCACCCTAAGGGATACCGCAAATATTTCCCGGATTTGGTATCCAGGACACTCAAACCGTTTTCGGCATTTGCATAAAAAATACATTCGTTGGGAGAGGGAAGCAGGTCATATGCGCTCGTAAAGTATTCGAGACTGCGATCCTGTTTGTGCGACAGGGCAGAAGCACTGAAGATCTCAGATTTCGTATCGAATTTCAGCAGGCCCAAATTCCAGGTGCTTATCCAAAGAATTCCTCTTTCATCCAGGAATGCCTTATGGCAAATTTGGGAGGTCATGGAATGAAGTACGGAGATTACCGGCAAATCAAAATGCTTACACGAATTATCGGTCAGGCCTAACCGGTAAAGGCCCGAATGTGAAGTGATATAAAGATTCTTCTTTCCATCTGTGCAAATCCACCGGATGAAAATATTGGGAGGAAATGATTTGACGACCGTCCACAGTCCGCTGAGCTTATTAAAAAGATAGAGGCCCGTAGAAGTTCCCACATAAAAATTGTTATCGTTTGCGGGAACCAGGGAATATACCGTGAAAGTTTGCCCTGCCGGAAAATTCCTGATCGACAGGTTTCGCGTGTTGATCCAGCTTAATCCTCCGCGCGAACCTACCCATAACGATCCATCTTCTTCGGGATACAGATATTCTATATTATTATTTGCAATCGACAGGCTATCCCCGGGGAGATTTTTTAAGGCGAGAAAATTGTAGCCGTCGTAACGGAATAATCCTTCTTCGGTGCCGAACCAGAGATATCCGCTCTTGTCCTGTTGAATGCATTTGATATAATCGTTGGTCAGACCGTCGGCCCGAATTTTTTCAAAGTTCAGGACAGGTTGTGCAAAGATCAGACCACTGCAAAAAACGAGCAGTATGGATAAAGTTGGTGATTTCATGATCAGTCTGCGAGTGTCAAAATTATCATCTAAAGGTATTTAATTTTTTAAGCTGGAATTGCGTCGGGTTAAATCCGTCCCGAAGCATTGTGATGATTGACGCAGCCGATATTAAAAGGGAACCGCAATTTTGCCTCGTGCAAATATGCAGGAGTCATTCAGGGCTATCCGCGAATTCGCATAGAATAATCAATTCAAACCATCTGAAATCATGAAGAAGATCAGCATTAAAGCTGCATTGCCGGTATTATGTATGCTTTTAATTGCAGACGCCTGCAAAAAAACCAATAATAATTCCTCTTCGGGATCAGCCTCTGACGACCAGGCAACGATAGTGTTTACCATTGATGGCGACAGCTATCAAAACAAGACGATCAGCATCCAGGGTGCAAAAGGTTCGGCTAACAGCAAGGGAATTTATTTTTCAGGCTCTGATTTTACGGGCATACAAGTGAGTGATGAAGCAGCGGCTTCATCAAATGGCAAGACTAGTTTTTTCCTCTATTTCGATGGTAAGAACACCGGCAGTCAACAATGTGGTGCATCCTTCAAGAACCAGGATGGAGCGCAGACGATCGTAAATTTTGGTTTCACACTGTATGTCGACGGTGATGCAGTGGATTACGGATTCGACTATTCAGCCGCAGGTTCGGTCAACTCGGAAACGGCTGGTTTGGTCACGATCAAAAATTATGGTGAAGTGAATAAAAGTATTGACGGGGATTTCAGCGGAACGTTGATCAACACAACCACTGGCGAAAAGGTTAAGATTACTGCGGGTCATTTCCATGCGCCGCGCCATAAAGATATTCCGCTGTAGCAGCAGATGCGGAATGGGATGATAAGGGAGTTGTTATGATGTCCTGCACCTGATGCAGGACATTTTTTTTGATGTTGGTGGGAAAAAGAACTTTGTTTACGTGTCCTACACCTAGGTGTAGGACACGTGGAAGGATTTTTGTCCATTTCAAATAATTTTCAAACGCCCAATTAAAAAATTACGCGAAATCCGCAAAAATCAACGACTTAGCACCCTATACAGCACCGTAAGAATAATAATTTTTCCTGCGTTTCGTTATTTGCACGTAAAATAAACCCCCTATGACCGGTTTTGAACCCGAACCATATTGTTGCCAATGCATCTCGACCATCGAGACCAGTATTTCCCTAAAATCAATAAAAAAATACGGCTATTCGCTTTGTGAAGACTGCCAGATATGGTTCAGCACCAAAGTATTTTATACAACCCAGGAAACGCTCCAGCTTTATTTCGCACTTCGCCGCCTGGAGATAAAAGCAGAACTGGAAAAAAAGGAAGAGTTGAAAAGATCAGATATCCGAATTTCAGGATCAGCCATCCTGATTGAGGTAGATACGCAGCATCATAATCACAATCATGAACAAACGATAAAAGACCTTCATCAGCAATTATCGCATCCTGCGTCGAACGACCATCCTGTCAGGATCCCAAGTCCGCTGATCAAATGGGAACTTCCCCAGGTCACGCGACTTATTTACAACGCAGTTTACCGGCATGATAATGCCAGAATTTTTCCAAAAAGCAGAAGAGCATAATCCACACAGGCCTTGTTTTAACTTATTTATTGGATCGCCTGTTCCAGGAGCGGACCCACATTGATATTCTTTACGATCTCATCCGGAAGATCGTGTCTCTTTTTCAGGTAGTCGAGACTGTTATAACTCAGCCACACTTTTTGTTGTTCATCCTGCCAAACCAACGCCTTCAATGGAAGGTCGAGGCCAGCCAACGGGTGACTCTTCATAATTGGAACACCAGCCTTGGGATTTCCGAATATCAAAAGTTCTGTTGGCGGAAGCTCGAGCCCTGATTTGGAAGCCTCCTTTTGCTGATCAATGCGCGCATATATGGTTACTCCCTTCGACTTAAGCGCATTCTCCAGTTTGTCCATCGTGGCTGCAACCGATACATTGGAAGGTTTTGTGATAATTCCATTCGGGGGCGTTTGCATAAAAAAATTTTTATAAAATGGCGGAAGATAAATCGAGAAGCCGGCAAATGAGAGTTGCCGGATGAATTGCTTGCGTACAATTTTGGATTCCATGAACTGAAATTTATGTAGTTCCTCCTGTAGCAGTTTCAGTGTCCGGCACGACCCGGAAGACAAAGTTGAGCATTTTTATAATACCATCCGGAAATGCATTGTCGCCACCCGGAATTATTCGGCCTTTACCGTTATATTTGAATACAGTGAAAAATCACGAGGGAAAATCCTTTCACAATATTCCAAACGCTTCTGACGACGAGCGTTTATTGGCGTCCCTTGGATATAAGCAGGAGCTGAAAAGATCCTGGTCCGCATTTTCCAATTTTGCTATTTCTTTCTCGATGATCTCGATCCTGAGCGGATGCTTCACGACTTTCGCGCAGGCTTGGAACAATGGTGGACCGGTAGCTATCTCTCTTGGATGGCCGCTCATCTCCGCTTTCATTCTCATTATCGGTCTTTGTATGGCTGAACTCGCTTCGGCCTATCCAACTTCAGGCGGAATCTACTGGTGGGCATCTAAGCTAGGCGGACCCAAAGCAGGATTCTTTGCAGGCTGGCTCAATCTTATGGGATTGCTGGCTGTAAATGCTTCCGTAGTCTACGGCGCCGCAACTTTTCTCAATATCACCATCGGTGTATTCTCAGGGCACTATGCCAATCATTTTCTCGGCGGTGACTACATACTGCAACAGTTCTTCTGGTTCGTAGTGATCATGATTTTGGTCACGATCTTAAATTGTTTCAGCAGCCAGATCCAGGCAGTTCTCAACAATATCTCTGTGTGGTGGCATGTTTTAGGAGCGGCGATTATTATCGGCGTCCTGCTTTTCGCGGCGAATGATCACCAGGATCTGAAATGGGTTTTCACTGCACAGATCAATAACTCGGGATTTGAAGGTGGGAAGATGTATTGGTTCTATGTTCTTCCGCTGGGCTTTCTTTTGACGCAATATACGATCACCGGTTTCGATGCATCGGCACATTTGTCCGAAGAAACACAACAGGCAAGCATAGCCGCTGCCAATGGTCTTTGGAAATCGATTTTTTATTCGGCAATCGGCGGCTATATTCTATTACTCGCGTTCTTATCGGTGGCAACAAAACCGGAGCTGGTGAGTTCATTTGATGTGGCTATAAATCCTTATGGCGCCGGCAGCATCATTACCATACTTGTACACGCACTATCTCCGGCATTATTCAGGCTGATTCTTTTAATCTCAACTGCCGGACAAATTTTTTGTGGGATTGCCTGCCTGACTTCCTGTTCCAGGATGATGTTTGCATTTGCGAGGGACAGAGTTGTTCCCGGGCACCGCCATTGGTGTAAAGTAAGGGTCAACAAAGTACCGGTGAATGCGGTATTGATTTCTTCCCTGACCGGCGTCATCATTACACTGCCTGCGCTTTGGAAAAGCCCGAGAGGAATCCCAACGGCATTTTACGCAGTAGTGTCTGCAAGTGTTATCAGTCTCTATCTTGCTTTCCTGATCCCGATTTGGCTGAGATGGAAAATGGGACAGAAGTTTAGTCCCGGCGAATGGAATCTCGGCAAAAACTACAAATGGATGAATATTGTGGCAGTCGTGGAAATCATCATCATTTCGTTTTATTTTATCATGCCCTTCGAACCAGCCGCAGTTCCAGGCAATAAAGATTTTACCTGGGTCGCCGTAAACTATGCGCCCTTCCTGCTCGGATTTATACTGCTCCTGTTATGGCTGTGGTGGGAATTTTCTGTAAAAGACTGGTTCAAGGGACCAGTAAAAGTCATCTGACGAAGAATGAAGCGCGTCAATCAGGATCTGCTGTTGAGAATTTTTGAACCTTTAAGATATCCGGATTGCGGAGAATAGATAAAAAGACAACTGCCATTCTTAATGCTATCGATAATGTCTTTGCAATTTTCCAGCGGAACCGCAGGACATCCCCAACTTCTGCCGAGACATCCATTGGAACTAATGTACTGCTCACTCACATAGTCAGCTCCGTGAAGGACAATTTCCCTCCTGTTCGCATTACTATTGAATCCATGCTCCATGCCGTTGAGGCGAAGTGAATATCCGTTCGA
>Ga0206955_1110_pt1 | contig 22276 bp, 25 predicted proteins | sample Alteio_BWOrgHeat_34_FD_153247 | JGI IMG/M metagenome (GOLD analysis project Ga0206955, IMG submission 153247) | Enriched cells from forest soil in Barre Woods Harvard Forest LTER site, Petersham, Massachusetts, United States -... | ecosystem: Environmental > Terrestrial > Soil > Temperate forest >...
TTATCAACGGAATAAATAATTCGTTCCGCAACAATTCATGAATAATAAAAGCTTCAACGGTCGGCACCTATTATATTATAAAAACATAGGTTTGCGATAATATTGAGGATAAATAACCAATTGCAATATTAAAAATATGGAATCTAAAGGAATCTACATACAACCACACCCCATTTGGGAATTTTATATTGGCATTAATTCATTTGATGATTATAAACGATATTTACCGGCGACCGTTTTAAGTGAAACGGTTAATGATGAAATAAAAGGGTATTACCAACCAATTCATAAACTGTTAGAATTTGGCTATTTTGAATATAGCTTTATTACTATTGCATTTAGGAACTCCATAAATATGTTGGAACTCATACTAAAAGAGGTTTATCTAAGAAGGGAAAAAGCCCCGAAAGCGAAAATGACATTAAACAGTTTCATTAATTGGCTAGTGAGCGAAAACCTAATTGATAATAGCCAACAGGTAACATTAAGCAAATTAAAAGATATCCGTAATGAATACTCACATCCATCAAAAAATAGCATAGTGACGATAGAAGTTATTTCTATAATTGATCTGATATTAAAAATTGCAAATACGTTCGCTACAGGTTTCTGATGCGCGCAAATCCTGGTTTAATACAGAGAAACAATTAAAAATATTACTCCACTTATATAAATAAAAAAAGTATGATTTTAGAATGCGCCAATTGCGCTTTGAATTTTGAAGGCGATGTTTTATGTGATTATACTTCAGTTAATCCTGACGATATTATTGAAGCATGCAAATATACTTTCGCAAAATGCCCAAAGTGTGACAGCCCAATTTTATTTGTTCAAGAAAGGGAAGTCGATATTAATTCAATTTATTGGGGCAGCATTAAAATTCTTTATCCGCAAACAGACTTTCATATTAATCCAGTAATTCCAGATAAGCTCCGCGAAACGTTAGTTGAATCTGTTCAATGCTATAAGGCAAAGTCATATACAGCAACGACTATTATGTGTCGGCGAGCAATTGAAGGCTTTTGTACAATCAAAGGCATTAAAGAAAAAAATCTTTCGCTTTCAATTAAAAAGCTTAAGGCGGATGGGATTATAAATGAGCAATTATTCGAATGGGCGAATGAACTTAGACTGTTAGGAAATGAAGCTGCGCATAACATAGAAGTAGTCTTCTCGGCTACAGATGCGAGAGACACGTTGGATTTTACAATCGCTATCCTAGATTTCACTTACTCATTTAAGGATAAATTCGAGAAATTTAAAAATAGGTTGCAGAAAAGCAGAGACGCTCAGAATCCAATATAGTCATCTACACAGTTGATTACCTAAACGAGGGTCGGAAGACGAGAAGCTCCCCGCTGTTCATAGACTGTGTCTACGAATTAGCTATGCGCGTAGTCTTTGACTACCGCATGCATGTCTTTCCAGCGCCGGACAGCGTAAGTCAAACTGAGTGCGTTACTTAGCGGATACCGTATTTGCTCCATCTTTATTGTTGTTATTTCACCCCAGCTATCAAAATCTAAAGGAAGCCTTCTCCTGCCCAAAAAGAAATGCCGTCACTGAAAAACTTATCATAGTCACCCAAAGAGTCAAGGTCGACATTCTGATGTTCATTCTGATTAACGCGCTTTACTTTTTTAATATGAATGATGAACCTGCTGAAATGAGTAATACGACTGAACTTGTAACAGTCAATTGTAAACGATTGAGTGTATTGGGAATTCCTGATGCGATCAACACGCAGCAAATTATAGATATCTGATTCCCTGACATGCCTGATCCGCGTACTTTGGCTTTCCTGATACATAGTGAGTCGTGTCCTGTCAGTGTTTTCTTTATCCGGATGATCACCATCTTTTACGAGTAATTCAAATGTTACTTTGTCAAATTCATAATTGTTATTTGCTTCAGGCAAGAGTTTTAGGGTAATTCGATCATGAGGATGAATGGCCCAGCGTTCCGCTGTAGTCACATCCTGGTTGTTAATTAATATTTGCAAGATGTGCTGAGCCTGACTTTGTGAAGCTATACAAAGTAAAAGAGAGAGGCAAATGATTTTTCTATTCATGAGTAAGTTTGGCTAAGGTTTCGATTCTTTGTTTGCAGTAAACGGAGATCGCATAACTTTCATTCTTTAAATTCCCTTTGGTAATTTTACCATCGTGAGTCAAATAAATATTAAAGTCAGCATAAAATTCCCCTTCTGGCGCTAGTATGCAGCGCAAAGGCCAAAAGAGGTGGCGTACTAGTGCCCCACTGATAGGTATAAGCTATGCTTATCAACCTTTTCTAAAAACACATCGTTAACTGCTTACTAATTAAAAGTGCTGCCGGTATAGTGGCTACCTATCGGCGGGGCACTAGTACCCAAACGCACAATGCAACGCTGCATACTAGCGCCAGGGTAGAGGGGGGCTTTTCAAATAAAATTTGAATTTATTTTGAGAATTTGCAATGTGTTTTTTACATTTGATAATACCATAACCTTTTGACAATGAAACGAATCCACTTAATCATCATTTTTAGCTTAATCTTAGCCTTTAATGCCAACGCCAAATGGTATGTTACCACTCAGAATGTAAATGTCAGAACAGGTGCCGGAACGAATTACAGACTGTTAGGCGTTATCACAAAGGGTACTAAAGCTGACGTTGACGTATCGTATGTTTCAGGTTCATGGCTCAAAGTTCGTTATCACAACCAAATTGGTTTTATTTATTTTAAATTATTAAAGGAAACAACGCCTCCTGCAAACAACACAGCTCAATCAGAAAGACATCCTATCGCTGGTTTGATCGGTGGTATATTCGGAATAATTGTTGTCTTGGGTATGATTAGACTTGTACTAATAGAGGCTTGGAGAACATTAACAGGTAGAGGTTATAGTTCCGGGGGCTACAGATCAACGAGTGGGAGTTCGAACAGCCAACACCCCGACAGCGCTTCCGCCAAACGTCAAGCACAAAACAGGCAAGACGATTATAGAAAGAGTCATTGGGGGCCGAATGGATAACCCAGTCTCCAAAGTCGGCTATTTGGACACTCAACAATTTTAGCTCCCCTTTAAATTGTTGGCACGGCATAGCATATGGTAAGTCAAACCGCACGCTTGCCTTGACAGGGGTTTAAAAAATAATATATTTACAAGTAACCTATTTCAACAGCAGACTTCTTTTTATTAACCCTTGTCAATGTATTACATGATTTAATCAAGATTCATCTTTTCACTTAGCGCTACATGAAAGATAGTATCAACCCATCAGATTCCGATGAACGCCAAAATCCCAAGCTCGTTAAAGACTTAATCAAGTTAAGGCAACTTGAACTAAAAATTGAAGAAACCGCTTTGCAGAAACAGTCGTTGCGCGTAAAAAGGAGGCGTTTCAAAGCGAAAGATTTCTTCATGTATATTTTCCCTGCATTAATACAAGCAGTTACTATATATGCGGCGTACGTTGCAGTGGTGAAAAGCAGATTTTTTGAAGCCGCCAATTATTACGCTGAAGGCCGAAACTTGCGGCTTAAAATGGATGAGGATAGCTTAAAGAACCATAAATCGAAACTTCATGATTCTATCTCGAAACTATCGTTAAATTTTGACTTGGAAAAAAACAAGTTACATGAATTTATGTCAACTAATGCGCGCTTAGACTCTACCAATTCGAATTTAAAAAAAGACATACAACAGAAAACTGAGTTGGTATTGAATCTAGGCGCATCCTATTATTACAATCTGGTATCCTCATATCAAAAAAATTTTGATCATTGGCAAAACGAGACGATTGAATTTCTAAAACGCCAAAGTCACCTAAAAAGTAGAGACCCAATATTGATCAAAGCGCAAATCGATGGTGGTCTGAAAGTCGAAATAAAAGACACTTCTGAGCGAATGTTAACTCGGCTACGACTATCAGCGGTTGGTTTTTTTTGTTTCAAAAATCAGGTTTATCGACAGCTATTTTTGAACTACCTCCATTTGTATATTAACTATTTATCCGTGCATTCCAATGATGAGAAATATGACTCTTCATTTTTAGACATCATGCGGCATCGCGATTGGGGCGAAAAAGACATTAATGAAAACTATTCGATTTTGTTTAATGAAGCCCTTAAGACAAAGGAATCGAACAAATTATCACAAGTTGCCTCATGGGCTACATTTCATCCTTTTGAGTCACTTGAATCAGAAAAGATCGTACTACTGCCAATGTATTGGCCAAAAATGCATCAATATCTCTTGCAAGCTAATATTATGCTTTTCCTCAACGACACACTTCCAATGAAAGACCTTCGCCTTTTTCAAATGATGAAAGATGAGGAAACAAGTTTATTGTGTGAATGTCCCCAATGTTATATCTCGCTCGAAGCGGAGGTTTTGCATAAATACTTCAAACAATTTAAAGACATGGACACCATCACAAACGCTGTTCCAATAAACATTGTATTACGGAAAAATGATGATCATGTTGAAATAAATGACGTGGATTATTTGGCAAAAGTTAGACTACCGGCGTTACTGCGGACAACAGACCTTAAAGACTTTTCACAGAAGCTTCTTCGCAAATATCAAAAAATGGTAGCGGCAAATGACGTTATCTCATTTGATTTAATGGGTAATTCTGAACATTTTGATAATGAAACCAAGAAATTTGAGCTTTACTATCAGAAAAATCAAGCGAAATTCAAATATTGGCTGTCACCAGATCGCATTAATGACATTAACAAAGACGAGTTTCAGACAAAATTGCTTAATCTAAAATTGTAATTAACCCTCCCACAACCTGGCGCTAGTATGCAGCGCAAAGGCCAAAAGAGGTGGCATACCAGCGCCAGGTCAGTGAGCAGGCTCTGTATGCGCGTAGTCTCTGACTACCGGGGTAGGCCTTTCATGCAGCATTAAACTAATTGGCTATTCAACAAATAATTCTTTATTTTTGTGTATGCAAACACTCGAGATTAAGGTACCTGACAACAAAACCCAACAGGTTAAGGATTTCCTAAAAGAGCTGGGCGTTACAGTCAAAGTAAAAAAAGAAAAAAGTGTCCCGAATGCCGATACCATTGCTGCGATGGACGAGTTGAAAGCGGGTAAGGGTAAAAAGTTTAAAAATGTTGAGGAACTTTTCAGCAGCATTTGATCTCCGGCTATGTTTGAAATTGTTACCTCAACCAAATTTCTCAAAGATTTAAAATTACTTAAAAAACGGTCTGATAACGATTTCCAAACGTTACAGCAGTTAATAACAGTTCTCGCCGAAAAAGGGCACTATGGACTCGAAAAAAAGCACCGGCCGCACAAACTTAGCGGCGATTATAAAGGCTACTGGGAATGTCATGTAAAACCTGATCTTTTACTTATCTGGGATGAAAATGAACAAATAAACCTGCTTGAATTGGTTAGAACCGGTTCGCATGCCGATTTATTTTAATACCTCAAGCTGCCGCAAGCCATTTCCTCATCTGCTACCGCCCCGATTTATTGGAGTGCCCCGCTGGTCGCCCGCCCTCCATCGCCATCCAGCTTAAGTCAAACGGCACGCCTTACTTAGCGGATACCGTATTTGCGCCATCTTTATTGTTGTTATTTCCCCTATATTTATCCGCTTTCCGTTTTTTTAACGGCGATAAAACAGAGCAAAGAGAGCGGGATGAGTGAAAAATCAATCAGGACCGGCGCAGCGGCCAAAAATTTACGGAACATATTTATCCTGTTCCTGCTGTTTACATTTATAATCACAATAGGTTCGGTGGTGTTAAAGTATTCTATCGGGCGCAAACTGGAAGGGCTGAGCGCCAGGCTCAAAGAGCCGTCCCCGGCACCGGAGATCAGCAATATCCTGTTGGAACTGAACAGCGCGGAAAACGATTTTCAGCAGGCAAACCTTAATGGCAATGCCGGTAAGTTGGCTAACTATAAGGGCAAACTCAGCAACATTTTTGCCGAAATCAACCGGCTTTTGGTAAAATACCAGGCCGACAGTGCGCGTTATTTTCCCGGCAGCAGGCAACTCATCGCGAAATCCTTCGCTGATAAGCTGGCGATTTCACAACGCGTCTTCGACCTGAAACAGCATTTCGACTCGTTACTAAAAGCGACCACCCCGGCAATCATCGGCGTTGCAGGCGCCGCCCGGCTTCATTCAGGCAAGCCAGATACTACGGTCAGTTTCCGCGAGGAATCGACGAAAAACAGCCTGCTGAAACGTTTAAAAAATGCGATCTCCAATAAAAACCAGGTCAAAATATTAACCATCAGGGAAAAACAACGCCGGGATTCGGCCGGGCGGCTGCTCACGCCGGCGCAATTACTGCATCAACTCAACAAGCAGAACGCCTATTTGCTGCTATCCAATGAACAGCTTATTACGGCCAACCTTAACCTGCTGGCACAACTGCACCAGCTTTTAGAACAATTGAAAGATGTTAACCAGGCGGCCTGGGAAAGGAGCCGGAACGATGTGCTGGCGCAGTATCAGTCGACCACCAGCGATATGGACCATTTTATTGGCGTGGCCATCACGCTGATCCTGGTATTTATTATCTGGCTGATCTACTTTATTCGCAAAGCCGGGGCGGCCGAACAGAATTACCTGATGGAAAATGAGCGGGCGGTTGCTTTAGCGGGCCAGAAATCAGAGATACTGGCAACGATGAGCCACGAGATCCGCAACCCGCTAACAGCCATTACCGGCGCCATTTATATGCTGAATAAAACTAAATTGTCACCCGACCAGGAGCAAAAGGTATCAGCTATTAATCTTTCGTCGGCCATGCTTATGGAGACCGTTAACAATATCCTGGATCTCAGCGCATTGGAACACCACCAGCGCACTGCGCTTTTACAGGTTACTTTTAAACCTTACCAGGTACTGCGGGAGGCTGTAGAAAGTATGCGCTTTATGGCCGAAAAGAAAGGCATTTTACTGACAGCAGAATTCACCGGCGATGAAAGCGTGACGGTTATGGGCGATACTTTCAAACTGAAGCAGATCATGATTAATTTGCTGAGTAACGCTATCAAGTACACGGATGAGGGGAGCGTAACGGTGTCGGCTATGCTAAACATCCATCCTGAAAAAAACGCAACGATGGAGGTCAGCATCAGCGATACCGGGATCGGTATCCCAAAAGAGCAGCAAACGGGCCTGTTTACGCGTTATTACCAGGCGGGCGGGAGTAATACGAAGCCGGGTACCGGCTTGGGCCTTTATCTTTGCAAGCAGCTTGTTGGCTTGCAGGGCGGCACGATAAGCGTGGAAAGCGAAACTGGCAAAGGCTGCCTGATCCGGTTTACGATCCCTTATCCCCAATACCTGTAGATTCCGCCTCCTATTTCCAACCGGCAAAAGCTGGCTACCTAAACGCGTTGAAGGGCGAAAACAAATGCCATCATAAAAAACGGGACCATCATTATTGATAGTCCCGCTGTATGGGCTGGCAAATGCGCAGGTTATTTTTGCGCAGGCCGGGGCTTTATTCGGTTTTTTTAACCGTAGTGGTAGTAGTGGTTTTTGTAGCTGGCGCGGTAGCCGCTTTTTTGTAAGTTTTGTGGTAAGTATGCACCGGCTTGTGATACACTGATGAAGTATGCGTAGCGTGGTGCGTTACTGCATTAGCGGTTACAACCGGTTTTGTTTCGGTAGTGGTAGTTACCTCGGTTTTTGTAGGTGACTCAACAGGCACATACACGGGCGCTGGTGCAGGCGTACGGACGGTATCATGCACCACAACTACAGTTGGCTGAACCGGTTCCTGCGGTGGTGGCGGTGGTGTTGTTATCACAATCGGTGCGGGTGCCTGTGCCGGCTTTGAATGACCGGTTACCGCGCCTTCCGCAGCATCGTTAATAGCATCAGGAGTTCCTGTGCCTGTCATCTTAACTTTGGTTATTGTACGCCCATGAGCGCCTTTTCTAACCTTCTTTTTAACTTCGATTTTGTTTTTTGTAGTATCCTGAATTTGGGCCTGTGCAGTTTGGACTGTCCAAATCATGCCGGCTACAAATAATATTAAACTGATCTTTTTCATAACGATGTATATTGGTTATATATATCATTATGTAACACAGCCCCAGTAATATTGTTTTTTATTTTATTTATTTAATTATTATGAAAATAAATATTGCATTCTTAATTTAATATACCGCGGGCGGCAGCTACCTCCGCCTGTCCAGGTGTGCCCCCTGGACACCATACGATTTAAGCGTGCCGCTTAAATTATTCGCCCTGCGTTACACACATATAACCTAACCGGCGCACATGCCCTGTCGCAGGAATGGATTTAGTTTACTGTTTTGTCCCATTCACTGTCCCTGAGGACACAAAAGTTGCCCATGTAACCGGTGCATAGGGATGGGTTGAGAATCCTACCCCGATAGAAACGGCCTTGTTATTTATAACATCAAACGCCGCACTAAACATAGGCCCGTAAAAAGCATCACTGGGATTTGCAGCCCCTTTAAACCCGAGTATGGTTAGCTGGTAACCGACACATCCTGTTGGGTTAGTTATCGTTGTATTGGTAGCATCAAAATTAATTGTTCTGTTTACCGGGAACGGTTCTGCTGTAGTACTGGTTATATTTCCATTCAAATCATAGGTGTAAGTCCAATAAGCATCATTGCCTACCCAGGTGAGTGATCCTGTTGCAGTCATTTTAGCAGTATCTACGGACTGTACGTTGAGCACCCATGTTCCGCTAACTGTATCCACCATCCCTGGCTGATTAGGGTTGTGGCCGGAAACAGTTGTGCCGTTCCATGTTCCGTTCCAGGTGCCTGTAATATCAGCTACACTTTTGATCGCGATGGATACAGGTGTTTTGGTATAATTTGACGCACCCGGCGTATAAATATTTAAAACGAGGGAAGCACCTGCAAGGCTGGGTGAAGTATTTATAAATTGAGTTTTGATATTAACGCTGATATTAATACTTGAGCCAGCAGCCAAAGACCCTGAAGCATTATTAAAATTAAGAAATCCGCCCAGCGCACCATCATCGGCAACCGTATATTTTAAAGTACTGCCTTTTGGTCCGCTATTGCTTATTGTTATAGTTTGACTGCAATTGCCGGGTATCGAAATTTTTAGTAATGAAGTGGAAATAGTAACAGCCGGTGCAGGATTATTATTGTTGTTATTTGAGTTTCCGTTACCGGAATTATTCGGACCTGAATTTCCACTTTTACTACATGAAAAAATGAAAACTGAACCCAGAAAAATAAAAAGAATAACATTGCGACTCATGTCGTTAGGTTTTATTAACCAAGATAAACACATTTAATGGATTAAATAACAACAATCCTAAATAATTCAATATCAAATAGATCGGATGACTATGCACATAGGCACTGACGACCACCGGTCAATGATCCATCAATGCTGCCGAGCCTGGCGGGAAAATAGCTTTAGGCGCAGCCGGATACCTTTTTGCAATAGCTTCGTACCAAACATCCGTACTGAAAGCAGCGCCCTCGGCAACCGTCCATTTGCCGCCCTGCTTTTTAAACAGGGCCTCCACGTGGCAGCAATCGTAAGCATCTTCTTCAAATTTTATCTCCTTGCCGTCTTTCCTGTCGGCCGTCCCTTCAAACCAGGCGTAATTGTTACTCACTTTTAAATGGTCTACATAAAACTCCAAAGTCATTTTCATGTCCTTGTAGAGGTAGGCCCGCAAAGCGTCCAGCATTTCGGTACGTTCCTTTGCGTTGGCGGCTGTTTTTACTTTATAATTCAGCACAATAACACTTTGCGAGCGGGCCTGTAATGCCAACAGGAGCAGGAATACAATAAGGTATTTTGGTTTCATAGCCTGGCGGTTAAAAAAACATTTAGCCAAATTTAATAGGAAAAAATGAATTTTTTACGCATGCCCGGGTATGCCAATTGTTTACCCCGCGCTAAACAGCTAATGACGGATTTACTTATGCACAAAAAAAACTGCCTTATCAATAAGGCAGTCTCCCCAAAAGCCAATCCGGTATTATTAATTGTGTGCTTTTAAATAGGTTGAACCGCCTGAGGCCGTTTCCGAGATAAGTAAATTTGTCCAGGTACCGCCCGGGGCTCCGTATCCGCTTGGCCCTCCGCTAAAAATAAACGAGACACTTGGAGGATAAGGAGAGAAGGCTGGGTTTATGGCTATATTATAACCACCCGGCGGCAGATAGAAAATGTATGGATACGGTGTGCCGGGATAGTCGTTGATGGAATAAACCACTGCGGCGCCATATTGGGTACTGGTTGTATAGTATTTAAATGACATCGATAATGAGCCAAAGTACATATTTGTCGGGCTGGTAACGCCGATGGTATTATAAACGTAGAATGGCATTTTGATCATCATATTAACGGTGTCGTTACTGGTGCAGGTTCCGTTTGAAGCCGTAATAATAAACGTGGTTGAATAGAACGACTTGTTGGGCGTACCAGAAATTTGGCCGGTAGTTCCATTAATGGTTAATCCGGTTGCTACCGGCAGATCAGGACTCATGGAATAGCTGATGGGCGCCGGGCCGGTAACTGTTGGGTTTACAGGCGTAATGGCAACTCCTTCGTTAAAAACCATGTTTGAAGGATAGTGAAAAACTGGCGGCGTACAACCAGGCAACGGTTGTGACAAGGACTTGGGTACAATGGGGGTGCTGGCGGCGGGTTTTGCCCGGTCTTTTTGACAGCCGCTAAAAAAAGAAAAGGCCAATAAGGCTAACGCGGTTAGTTTGAATACTGTTTTCATTTTCTTTAGGATTAAAGTTAAGAATTAAGGTTTAGAACAATTTAGGTTAAGTTGGCTTATGGTTAATTCTTTAAAGTTAAATATTTAATTGAGAAGGGCGACTATTATTTAATAATTTAAATTCGAAACTACCCGTTGCTACAGCGTTAAAATTGTATAGTTCTTAAAACTATATTTGTTTATCAATTCCATTTATTAATTAAATCCGAAGGGCATGGAAAGAACAAAAATAGGACAACCCGTTGCTCAACTCCCCGTTGAAGATGTTGAAAAGGCACAAATTTATTATAAAGAAGTTTTGGGCTTCGATATTTTGTGGACATACCCCGACAAGTCCATAGGCGCTGTATGGCGGGAAACTGCAACCATATTTTTTGCCACAACAAACAGGCCGATCGAACCAAATATTCATTGGATTTTCGCCGAAGATGTCGACCTGACCTATGCGGAATTAAAAAGTAGTGGCGCTGATATCATTGATGATATCGAAAACAAACCCTGGAACATCAGGCAATTTACCATCAGGGATTTAAACGGCCATATTTTTTACATTCATCACGACCTGTAACAACAAAGGTCTCTTTCCTGGTTCCAAAACAGTGAATGCCTGAATCATTTCATCCTGAATCCGGCTGCCAGTGTACAAATGCCTGCTATGGTCGATAATATTCCCGGCAACGGAAAAAAGTAAATAAATTCAACAGTGCCCATTGCAAGCAAAAAAACAGTTAATACGGTTATCAGTTTGATGGTAAAAGGGTTTTTGCCTTCGGCAGAGATAAACCATAAAATAAGGCTGACGGAAATAAGTACCAAAATCGTCATGAAGCCATAACCCTCGAAAAAAGCCGCCAGGCTGGCCGACTTACCCATAAAATCGAAATGATTGTCTTCCATCCCCTTAATCACCTGCCCCACAGCCGGGTTAGGCGGAGTTTTCCAGGTGAGGGCGCCAATGCTATGCCCTATAGTATGCAACAACATCATAGTAGCTGCAATGCGTAGTAAAAGTTTGCTGCTCATTATTTGATAATGTTTTTATAAATATCTTAAATATTTTTTTAATATTTTTCATCTGCGCAAATACACTGCGCAGTAGCCCCCAACCTTTGTATCAACAAAAACAAAAGAAGGGAGGTTCCCAATGAAATTTAATTTACTAAGCAAGGCTACCCCGATAGCTATCGGGGCACAGGTTACCAACTACGAAGGTGCAAAAGCGTTTACGCTCAGTCCCGAAATGGAGCTGTATACCGCTGTAGTTACCTGGAGCCTGAACGATTCCTTTTACGAAAAGGATGAAGAACGTTTAACCCGTTTGCGCAGCTTAATTACCAAATGCGATCCGCTGTTTGTGGGTAAGCTGGCGGTTTATGCCCGTACCAAAATGTATATGCGTTCGGTGCCGCTGGTGCTGGTTGCCGAATTGGCTAAGCTACACTCGGGCGACAACCTGGTCGCCCGGGTTACAGCCGGGGTTGTAAACCGGGCAGACGAGATTACCGAGTTGCTGGCCTGCTATGAGCTGATGAACAAACGTACCGGCACTAAAAAACTGGGCCGTTTATCAAAACAGCTGCAAAAAGGTTTAAGCACCGCGTTCAACAGCTTTGATGAGTACCAGTTTGCAAAATACAACCGCGACGGCGCCATCAAACTGCGCGATGCATTGTTCCTGGTTCACCCAAAAGCAAAGGATGAGCTGCAACAGTTGCTGTTCAACAAAATAGTCGACGGTACTTTGCAAACGCCTTATACATGGGAAACGGAGCTATCGGCCCTTGGCCAGTTAAATTTCGACAGCGAAGAGGCTAAAGCATTGGCCTTCCGTGCAAAATGGGAGGAACTGATTGACAGCGAAAAACTGGGCTACATGGCCCTGCTGCGTAACCTGCGCAACATACAGGAAGCGGGCGTAAGCTATGCACATTTTGAAAAAGTATGTGCAGCGCTGGCCGATGCGGACAAAGTGGCGAAAGCCAAACAGTTCCCATACCGCTACCTGGCCGCTTACCGCGAGTTGCTGAAAACGGATACAGTGCCTGTTAAAGGCATAGCCCAAAAACTGGGCGCATTGTTTTCGGCAAACAAAGGTTATACCGGCGAATTGCTGGATGCTTTGGAAAAAGCCGTACAGGCAAGCGCTGCCAATATAAAAGGGTTCGGTTACGATACCCGCGTATTGCTGGCCTGCGACGTATCAGGTTCGATGCAGACGCCTGTCTCGGCAAAGTCGAAAGTGTTGCTGTACGACGTTGGTTTGATGCTGGCTATGCTGCTGGCTTCGCGTTGTAAAAACGTAGAGGTAGGTATGTTTGGCGATACATGGAAAACCATAACGGTACCACGCAGCAACATCCTGGGTAACGTGCAGGAGTTTTACAAACGCGAAGGCGAGGTGGGTTACAGCACCAACGGTTTTTTAGTGATAAAAGATTTGCTGGCGCGACGTGTAAAAGTAGACAAAGTGCTGCTGTTTACCGACTGCCAGTTGTGGAACAGTTCGTCGGCAACAGGCGATCATATCCAGCCTTTGTGGCTGCGATACAGGGCCGAAGTTGCACCAACTGCAAAGCTCTACCTGTTCGACCTGAAAGGTTACGGCCAGGCGCCCCTGCAGGTATTACGTAACGAGGTGTACCTGGTAGCGGGCTGGAGCGATAAAGTTTTTGATGTGTTAGCCGCATTAGAAAACGGAGGTTCGGCTTTGGACGAAATAAATAAAAGCCCCCTGGCCCCCTAAAGGGGGAAACAGATGGGCTATAACTACAAGCTTTTCAACTCCCCCGCCAGTTGGCGGGGCTGGAGGGCCAAAGGATGCCGTAGAAACGGGTTACTTCGCTACCATTTAGGGGGATGGGCATTGTAGCGAAAGCTGTGATGAGGGTTCGAGTCCCTAAGGCGTTCCCCCGTCCCGCGTTCGCCTGTTGCTCCTTAGCGCTAAACTTCCGCTAATGGCGGATAAATAAAAAAGTCCTTCCTCCCCCTTTAGGGGGTCGGGGGGCAAGAAGGTGTCGTAAATAAGTCTTACTTCGTTGGACCCGTTGCCGGGCTTTTGCTACGGGCGGGTATAAGTGATTTATTGTTTTTTACCCTTCTTTTTAAAATATTAAAAATAAAAAAGGTGTCGTAAATGAGTGTTACTTCGCTATTAACGTCCAGGTCGTCCCGATTAACCATCGGGACCACAGGTTTAGGCCTGTGTAGCTCAGTTTGGTAGAGCAGGAGCACCGCAAGGTACATTGCACTTATTGCCTGTTACCCTTTTTATTAAAACTGCACAAAAGACTCAACTCCCCCTTTAGGGGGCCGGGGGGCAAAAATATAAAGAAGATGCCGTTGCTCAAGCGTTACTTCGTCTGTCAAACGTATCCTAAAACACGCTGCCGTTTGTCGCTCTTCTTGTTCCCTAACCCCCTAAAGGGGGACTTAAATACTCCCCCTTTAGAGGGCCGGGGGGCCAAAAGGTGCCGTAAACCGGTGATACTTCGGCAAGAGCACCCCGATGATATCGGGTAGGTCGTTGGTTCGAATCCAACCGGTAATTAATTTTACCAGTAGCTCAGTTAAATTCGCTCACCGGTTGCCTGTTGCCCTTTTTTTAAAGAAACTAAAATATTAAGGCACCGGAGCTTAGCGCTACTTCGCGTAGCCGGTTCGAATCCGGCCACTGGAGCCCAAGGCCTTAGCATGCCCGCTAAGCCTTTTTTTATTAAAATCGAATTTCGGTCTTCGTTTAAATTAACTGGAGGCACATTTTGGTTCGAACCCATTCTCCCGGGGACGGTGGGTAACATTTTCAATTTTATTTTTTAGCCTGTCTAACTCGTTGTTTTATAGTTGTTTATTTTACTTTTTAAGCCTGAAATATGGTTCGGGCTTTTTGGATTCGTCCGATGTCTATCTTTTGGAGGAAAGGCTATTTTAAATTGGTTATCGTAATCTTCTACTTCTAATTTGGCGTCTTGCTTATCATTCTTTAAGTTTATCACTAAATCATTACAGGTTATTATGGATATTAAAGATTATCAATCTTTGTTAACAGACATAAAGGCAAGAATTCGCAACGCGCAAACTAAAGCGGCTCTTGCAATAAATGCCGAAATGATTATGCTTTACTGGGATATCGGCAAAACTGTAAACCAGCTTCAAAATGAACAAGGTTGGGGTGCTACGGTCACTGCACGATTAGCCAATGATATCAAGAATGAACTACCGGAACTAAAAGGTTTCTCTGAAAGAAATTTAAAGTTTATGGTTCAGTTTTATAAAGAACATAATTCAGATGAGCTAATTGGGAAACAGGCCGTTTCCCAATTAGAAAACACAAACCAAACCAACACTGAATTTGTGAAACAGGCTGTTTCACAAATTCCATGGGGGCATAATATTTTGCTAATGCAAAAGATCAAAGAGAAAAATATTCGTCTTTGGTATGTGCAACAAACGGTCTTAAATGGCTGGAGTAGGGATGTGCTTTCATTAATGATAAAGAGTAACCTTCATTTTCGACAGGGAGAAGCAATCAATAACTTTTCAAAAACATTGCCCGACCCACAATCCGACTTAGTAAAAGAAACATTAAAAGACCCATACATCTTTGACTTTATTACAATTGCACAGCCTTTTACAGAACGCGAGTTGGAAACTGAACTGGTAAAGCATGTAGAAAGGTTTTTATTGGAATTAGGTGCTGGCTTCGCTTTTGTTGGAAGGCAGTATAAATTAGCTGTAAGCGATCAGGATTTCTATTTGGACCTTTTATTCTACCATCTTAAAATGAGATGTTTTGTTGTCATTGATTTAAAAAGAGGCGACTTTAAGCCCGAATATGCGGGCAAAATGAATTTCTATTGTTCTGCAGTGGATGACCTAATAAAACACCCAACGGATAAACCTACTATTGGTCTTATTCTTTGCCAAACAAAAAATAAGGTTATGGCGGAATATGCATTAAGGGATATGAGTAAACCCATTGGAATTTCGGAATTTGAATTAACCAGATCATTACCGAAAAATTTGCTATCAAGTTTACCAACTATCGAGGAAATAGAAAACGAATTAAAAAATGACAGGGACTTGGGCTAAATTCGTCCGTTATCATATTGTCAATATTTCCTTCAAAAAGTAATGGGTAATAGATGACTCTCGCCTAAATTTCCAATTCGTCGCAATCTTTCAATGAATTGGTTCGAAAAAACGCCATTGTGGGGAACAACAAAAAAAAGCGTCAAATCATCGGATTCGCCACCTTCTGCGCTTAAGTTATATTGTAAAATTAGTAGCAAAAAAGGCGAAAGGCGAAAACTTACCGGGGAAACTTACTTCTTCTGTATTTTGCCGGAGTCTGCCCCGTCTTTGATTTAAAGATCCGGTTAAAAGCCGATTCCGACTGATAGCCGACGTTTGCCGCAATTTCGGATATATTGCTGTTAGCTGTCACTAATAGCTTTTGGGCTTGCCTGATGCGCCAGTTGGTAAGGTAGCTCAACGGTGTTTCGTGCACTAATTTTTTAAACTGATTAAAGAAAACAGAACGTGACATGCCGATTTCTGATGCAAGAGATTCCAGTGTCCAGTCGTTTTGGGGCGAGTCCTGCATCAGTTTTAGCGCTTTGCTGATCCTTAGGTCATTTAATGCGGATAGAAAACCCGTGTCGGGCACAGCCTGTTCTAAATATGCCCTTATGATATTGATAAACATAATTTCGGATAGATTTTTCAGCATTACGCTGCTGCCCGGTCTTTCATTATTGAGTTCTTCCAGCATCAATTGTGTAACCTGCTTTAATAAAAGCTGATTTTCTGTCACATATTGCCTGATATGAATAATTGGCGGCAGGTCCTTTAAAAAAGGATGCAAGTGCTGATAATCAAATTCAAAATGGCCCGCTATAAGGGTAGTTACATCGCCGCCACTGTTAAAAACTTGTATCCCTGCCCTGCGGGCCTTTACAAACTCGGGCGAGGGCATGCGTAAACTTGTAGATTTATCGGCTATCCAGTGGGCGCTCCCATGCGGGACAAATACCAGGTCGCCCTCTGCCAATTCTATCACACGGCCATCAGGTGAGCCAACGGTACAGTTGCCGCTCACCAATCGCCAGAATTGCGAATTCTCGTCCTTAACAACATCCAATCCCCATGGGGCTGCAAGGGGGAACTTGCTATAAACAACACTTCTCAGCCTGGTTGCCTCTAATACAGTACTTAAAGCGTCCATTTTTAAAAATTGATACGATTAAGCAAATATATAACACTTTTTAATACTTTAAGTATTAAACAATAAGATAGTTTTGTACTATTAAATAATCAAAAAAATGACAACTCAGGAATTAGCCAATCACTACTATGATCTTTTTCAAAAAAGGCAGGTAACAGAAATCTATCAACAGTTTTATAGTGCCGACATTGTTTGTACCGAACCTGAACATGCTCTGGCAATCGGTGTGCCTACCGTAACTAAGGGTATTGAAGCGGTTTTAGCAAAGTCTAAAGCCAGGCAGGAACTTATAGCCGAAGTACACAGCTACTTTTGCAGCGAACCGGTAGTTGGGGGCAGCTTTTTTAGCGTGGCCATGGGCAGGGACATGACCTTAAAAAATGGCCAGCGGTTACAGGTGGCAGAAATTGCAGTTTTTGGCGTAAAGGACGATAAAATAATATCCGAAACCTTTTTTTATTAGCGATCAGTCAAAACTAAATTGAATAACAACCTATTTGCTTGGTACTGCAAATCTTTAGGGGAGTCGATTCGTCCGGAGCCATTAAATCATGTTACAACTTTAGTGAGCTAAAACCGGGCGAATCGAACCCCTTGGCCGGGATTTGAAATCCACGACCACGACCGCAATTAAAGTGGGTTTGTAATCCACGAAATCACAAGTAATATTTTGGTAAGGGGATTACAATCCCCGGTAATTTAGTCCTGGACTATAAATTCGGACTAACGGAAGGCAAAAGAAGGTATTCTTTGACATATCCCAAAAAGTCTTATTTGGTTATTTTATGCTTTTTATCCCATTCTGCCAATAGCTGCATCACGTCATTGAGCGACATCCCCTTTTCTGTCAGTGTATACTCCACCTTTGGCGGAACTTCGGCATATACCTTCCGATTGATGATACCATCGGCCTCCAGTTCTTTTAAATGCCTGGATAAAACCTTTAATGCTATACCTTGAATGCCTTTATGCAGCTCACCAAATCGCCTTGGGCCCGATAATAACATCCAGATAATAACCGGTTTCCACTTGCCGCTTATGATACTGATCGATCCTATTATTGAGCAATCACAATCCGGCTCTACTTTTTTTTCAATTATTTTTTCTGCTAACATGTTTATAATGAGCAATAGTGTCTAAAATGTCAATACTTGACAAATGTGCCATTACTTGACAAACGTAAAGTTATGGAATAATTTTGTCAAAAAAAGTGAATATGAAAATATTAATTATAGGTACCACAGGCACCATCGGAAAACACATAACCGCCGCATTACAAAAAGATCATGAAGTAATTAAGGCCGGTTCAAAAAGCGCTGATGTACAGGTTGACATATCATCAACTGAGTCGATTGAAAACTTTTACAAACAGGTCGGAAAATTTGACGCCTTAATTTGCGCTGCCGGCGACGCACAGTTTGGGCCTTTGGCAAGTATGAAGGATGCTGATTTCAGGATTGGCATTAACAGTAAATTGATGGGCCAGGTTAACCTGGTATTGATCGGCCAGCATTACATTAATCCTAAGGGGTCGTTTACTTTAACATCAGGCGCATTAGCCGATGACCCGATTGTAATGGGTGCAAACATTAGCACCATGAATGGAGCGATCAACGGCTTTGTAAAGGGTGCAGCAATAGAGTTGGAGAACGGGGTGCGTATCAATGCGGTCGGTCCTGATATTGTTGAAGAATCTTCGGCTTATTTCCCCTACTTCCCGGGACATGTTCCTGTAACCATGAGCCGGGTTACACAGGCTTATATCAAAAGCGTTTTGGGCGGACAAACCGGTCAGATCTATAAAGTGTTGTAACGGGCACTCAAAAATTAAAGAATTAAAAAAATGGTTTGTGTTCAAATAAATGAATTAACAAACAAGTAAAATAAAAATTATGAAAATACTCATTTTAGGGGCCACTGGCAGAACCGGTCGCCTTATCGTTGAAGAGGCACTAAAGCAAGGTTATGATTTAAATGTTTTGGTGCGGGATAAAAACAAAATATCCTTTAATTCAAAATCAATTAACGTATTTCAGGGAACACCTTCCCGCAGAGCGGATTTAGCGGCCGCGATGCAGGGCTGTGATTTAATAATAAGCGCTTTGGGTATCGTCAGGGCCTCAGATGCTCCCTGGTCTAAATTAATAACCGCCAAAAATTTCATATCCGAAAGTATAAAAAATGCGATAGCTGAAGCGGATCAACAAGGCCTGAAACGGTTAATTACAGTCTCTGCGTGGGGTGTTGGGGACAGCAAAAAAGATATACCTTTTTGGCTCAGATGGTTAATTGACTATACCAACATGGGCCCTGTTTACGCGGAACACGAAAAAGAGGAAAAACTATTAGCAAATTCAGACTTAAGCTGGACGGCCGTACGGCCTGTTGCCTTAAATGATTCCGATAAGATAAAAACTTTAACGGTGAGTTTTAATAACTTACCTAAGCCAAGTTTATATATCAGCAGGCGAAGTGTAGCTAAATTCATTGTTGATATCGTGAAATCCGATAAGTACGATATGAAAAGCCCAACTATTTCTGAAAATTAATTAGACTGATCATAGTATGAAAGCGGTAAAAGTAATTGGATTTATCCTGCTCGGATTGGTGGTAGTAGTGGCTGCCGCCGGCACTTATGTAAAGGTGGCATTACCAAACACAGGCGCAGCGCCTCAAATTAAAATAGCGCGCACAGCAGAACGAATAAAACGCGGCGATTATTTAGCCAACCACGTTGCTGTTTGCATAGACTGCCACAGCACCAAAAACGAGCGTTTGTACGGAGGCCCGGTTGTGGGCGGTTTCGGTGCCGGAGGCGAAAAGTTTGATCAGCAGATGGGCCTTCCCGGTAAGTTTTACGCACCTAACATAACACCTTATAAATTAATCAGTTGGACAGATGGCGAAATATTCAGGGCGCTGACTACCGGGGAGAACAAATTTGGCAAAGCCATCTTCCCACTAATGCCCTGGGGTCATATAGGGCAGATGGATAAAGAGGATGTGTATAGCATTATTGCTTATTTGCGTTCAATTCCTGCAATTAAAAAAGACATACCGGCGTCAGAAATTGACTTCCCGGTCAATTTTATCATTAATACCATGCCGCATAAGGCAAATTTGGGTAAGCTGCCATCAGAAAGTGATACCATCAAGTATGGCGCTTACCTTGTTAGTGCAGCGGCTTGCGTAGATTGTCATAGTAAAAGATCTCATGGGGATATAATCCCCGGGACAGAGTTTGGCGGCGGGATGGAATTTAAACAACAGGGAGGTATTGTACATTCTGCAAATATCACACCTGATAAGCTAACCGGCATTGGGTCATGGAATAAAGACATATTCATCCAACGATTTAAAAGCTTTGAAGGTAAAGAAAAGCAGGCGGCTAAACTTAACCCCGGCGATCCGCAAATACCAATGCCATGGTATATGTATGCCGGAATGAAGGCCCGCGATCTTGCAGCAATCTATGCTTATTTAAGAACTGTTAAACCGGTCAACAATCAGGTTATTGCGTTTCAGAAGTTTTGAAAGCCTGTGAACACCACATTTAGCTTTCACTTGGGATCAAGGGATATTGTTAACTTAGTTCGAATTTCACCCGGCATTTTAAGATAGCGCAAAATCGCACACACATTGTAACGTTTCCGAACAGCATAAGTAATTATTTCATTTAAAAATCTAATTATCAGCAATTTAAATAAGTGGCACGAATTTTAAACAACATCATAGGATTAAGTTATTAGTTTTAAGGTCATTCATTCATTTAAAAAACAAAGCTATGCTCAAAACGTATTTTAAACTTGCCTACAGAAATATAACAAAGGACAAAGCCTATTCCATAATCAATATATCAGGATTAGCGATCGGCCTGGCATCAAGCATATTGATCTTGCTTTGGGTACAAAATGAATTAAGCTACGACAAATTCCATAAAAACGCCGGCCAGATTTATCGTATAGCCAGTGATTTTGGTGATTCAAAAAGTGCCGCAAACTCGGCAGGTATGCCTGCCGGATTGAAAGCAGAAATGCCGGTTATTAAAAATGCGGTTCGCATACAACCTGCCAATACTACTTTGCTGGAAACAGGCAACAAGAAATTTGAGGAAGAAAATGTTTTTTATGCCGATGCGAGTTTTATGGACGTGTTTTCCTACCCTTTAGTTAAGGGCGACCGCAGCACGGCATTAAAACAGCCGGATGCCGTTTTAATTACGCAGGCAATGTCCAAAAAATACTTTGGAAACGAAGATCCTATTGGGAAGGTAATAAGAAAAGACAATAAAGAAAACGTGGTGGTAACAGGCGTTTTAGCTAATATTCCTGCCAACTCAGACCTCCAGTTCGACTTCATTCTTCCAATGACTTCATTAGCAAGAACAAATAGCGATTTGAAAAACAATGTATGGGATAACTTCAATTTTTGGGATTATATTCAAGTGGACAAAAGCTTTGACCCTTCAGTTGCTAATTTAACAAGGCTGGAAAAACAAATTGACCAAATTTTCCAGAAGCATAGCCCCGGAACTAAGGCTTTGTTCTATTTGCAGCCTTTAACTAAAATACACCTGGCGCCCGAAAGGCTGGGCGATATGCCCGGGCATGGAAATGCGCAATATGTAAGCATCTTTTTTATCGTAGCTATTTTAATCCTTGTAGTAGCCTGCATCAATTTCATGAACCTCGCTACCGCACGTTCTGCCCGCAGGGCTAAAGAAATAGGCCTGCGAAAAGTGGCGGGCGCTGTGCGCGGGCAGTTAATCCTCCAGTTTTTAAGCGAATCGGTGTTTATCTCTTTTCTGTCCCTGGTGCTTGCGCTTGTGATCGTCATTATGCTCCTTCCGGTATTTAATCAACTGGCCGACCGAAAGCTTGTCATCAATTTATCTGATGCAAAACTTTGGTTAAGTCTTTTGGGGATTGCCTTAATAACCGGGCTCATCTCTGGTAGCTATCCTGCGTTATTCCTTTCCGGCTTTAACCCGGTTAAAGTGCTTAAGGGAAATGTAAAATCGATGGGTGGCAATTTGCTTTTTCGCAATACTTTAGTTGTAGTCCAGTTTATGGTCTCGATCGTATTGCTGGTCGGAACAGTGGTCATCTATAATCAACTTAAATTCATCAGAGACCGGAATCCAGGTTTCGAGAAGGCAAACCTCTTGTATATACCCATGACGGGGGACATCTGGGGCAAGCAGCAGGCATTTAAAAATGAGTTATCGCGAAACCCGCTAACAAGCGATTTTGCAGTCACCTCCGACCTACCCACCAACCTCGGGGGCTGGACGCTTAGCGTAGACTGGGACAGCAA
>Ga0206955_1113_pt1 | contig 21693 bp, 23 predicted proteins | sample Alteio_BWOrgHeat_34_FD_153247 | JGI IMG/M metagenome (GOLD analysis project Ga0206955, IMG submission 153247) | Enriched cells from forest soil in Barre Woods Harvard Forest LTER site, Petersham, Massachusetts, United States -... | ecosystem: Environmental > Terrestrial > Soil > Temperate forest >...
ATTTATCCTCAACTTTTAACAGCAGGGCGTCAATATCCATATCCGGCGTAAGGGTGATCTTGTTTTTTGAAATAAAATATGCGGGGTAAGTGCTTCTTAAATTTGAAACAGATTTGCCAAACTTAGCCAGGTGCGTTAGAAATAAGGCTATACCAACAAGCGCGTCCCTGCCGTAATGCAACTCCGGATAGATCACCCCGCCGTTACCTTCGCCGCCTATGATGGCGTTTACCTCTTTCATTTTATTAACCACGTTTACTTCGCCCACTGCTGCTGCATGATATTCGCAACCTGCTTTTTCGGTAACATCACGCAACGCGCGGGTAGATGACAGGTTAGATACCGTATTGCCGGGGGTATGCTTTAGCACATAATCCGCAACGGCAACCAGCGTGTATTCTTCGCCAAACATATTGCCATCTTCGCAAACAAAACACAGGCGGTCAACATCCGGATCGACAGCTATGCCCAGGTCGGCTCTTTTGTGCAGCACTTCTTTTGAAAGCGCGGTAAGATTCTCGGGCAGTGGTTCGGGGTTATGCGGAAAAATCCCATCCGGTTCGCAAAATAATTCGTGCACGGTATTAACGCCCAAAGCCTTTAATAAAGCCGGAACAAATATGCCTCCGGTTGAATTAACACAGTCAATAACGATTTTAAAATCGGCTTTTGCAATAGCTTTGGCATCTACCAGCGGCAGCGCAAGGATTTGGTCTATATGTTCTTTCAGATAATTTTTATCAATGTAAACCTTGCCGAGGTCGTTTACATCGGCGTATTTAAAATCGCTGTTTTCGGCAATTTCAAGTACCATTTTGCCTTCCGCGTCATTTATAAATTCGCCATCTGCGTTCAAAAGTTTAAGGGCGTTCCATTGTTTGGGATTATGGCTGGCTGTTAAAATAATGCCGCCTGCGGCTTTTTCTGCCGGTACGGCTATTTCAACAGTTGGTGTAGTTGACAGGCCAAGGTCAATAACATCTATTCCCAAACCCTGTAAGGTACCGGTTACCAGGTTATTTACCATATCGCCCGAAATGCGGGCATCGCGGCCAAGGACTATTTTTTTTAAACCTGTTTTTTTTACCGCCCAGGTGCCGTATGCCGACGTGAATTTTACAATATCTAACGGGGTTAAGCCTTCACCCACTGTACCGCCGATGGTACCCCTGATACCCGAGATTGATTTTATTAATGTCAAAGTGTAAATGTTTTATGGCGCAAAAATAAAAATATTTAACCGATGCAACATATAAGTTGCATTGTTTTAGGCCGCTATTTATTATTTATATTTGGCGCTGTTTATTGTGTGTTTTCTTTATTTCTTATCCTTATAACGTTTTGACATCAGAATAGCTGATAGTTTAAAAAAAATATTTTAAAAACAATGCCAGATTTTCTTTTACAACCCGACCGGCATTTATTTCATTTTATCAACCACGACCTGGCAAACCCTTTTTTTGATTGGATAATGCCCTGGCTGCGTAATCCAAAAACATGGATTCCGCTTTACATCGCAATCATCGGATTCTGTATCTGGAAATTCAAAAGGACCGGTTTGATCATCATTGCCCTTATGGCTCTTTCGGCAGGCTTTGCTGATTTTACAAGCGCCAGCATTGTAAAGCCGCTTGTACACAGGCTTCGCCCATGCCAGGATCCGGTTGTTTCAAAAACTGATATGCTGCGGATTCCCTGCGGTACAGGCTTAAGCTTCCCATCCACCCATGCCACTGATCATTTCGCAATGGCCTTTTTTATGATCCTGCTATTTTACAAAAAATGGCGCTGGATCTGGTTTTGGGGGATATTGTGGGCAGGCCTTATAAGCTTCGCGCAAGTTTATGTAGGTGTACACTTCCCGATAGATGTGTTTTGCGGGGCTATTTATGGTGCTTTAGTAGGCTGGCTTTTTGTTTGGGTATTCCGAAAAATACAGCCGGACTTTCTTATTCCTGAAGTCGTAATGAGTAACCCGTAATTCTAAAATCCGAAATCGAACATCCGAAATCCGAAATTAAAAATTATCCTCTTAACTTATCCAGCAAATCGCTTAACTGGATTGCGTCTTCTTCGTTAAGGTTATTTTGCAGGTAATCTTTCGCCCTGAATTCCCCGTCCATCGTATTCAAAATATCGAGCCCGGTATCGCTTATACGTATGTCGACTGCCCTGCGGTCCTTATTATTGGTACAGCGTGACACAAACCCTTTCTGCACCAAACGATCAACAATACGCGATGCATCCGACATTTTATCGACCATGCGCTCTTTTAATAAATTTATGGTAGCGGGACTGGGGTATTGCCCGCGAAGGATCCTCAATATATTAAATTGTTGCCGCGTCAGGTTATGCTTCTCAAATTTACAGCGAAATAAATTGTCAAGCCAGCCATCTGTATAGGCTATATTGATAACCAGCTTATGGTAGTTGTCTTCAAATTTGTTGCTTTGTATTTCATCGTCTATTTTCATAGCTTACAATCCCCTTTGCTGCAAATATCTTTATTTATTTTTAACATTTTTAGGTTGTATCTCTTTTCCATAATCCCAGGGACAATGGAGGCACTTATTTTTACAGCAAAATCCACGTTTTAAATGATATTCGCGGGTAAAAACAAAGTTACCGTCTGCATTGATATAATAATCGATATTCTCCTTCAGCATTGTTATAACAGTTTCACAAAAATATTACTACCAAATTGCTTTTTTAAATGCTGGCCATTGCCATGTAAGGTCCATATTTGCTTTGGATCTGTATTTTTAATGGTTAGCAATATGTCGTTCCAATCCACATGATCAGAAATGAACAAGGTATCCTGCTCGTTTACCTGCAGGTTCTTCCAGCCCGAAGCAAACAAACGCTTTACGCCCGTGGCGCGGATATAGGCGTCAAAGGTAAAGGGCGGTACGATATAAACAAACTCGTCCTGGTTTTTCATCAGCTTGCGGCTGTAATGTTCATATTTACCCGGCGGGAAGCCCATTTTTTCGTAAACAGCATTGATGGGTGCAATTTTATGATGAACCAATATCTTTTTTTGAGGTGCATATTGATTGATCATGCTGATCAGCCGCTGGCTTTTGCCAAGCCCATAGGCTCCCAAAAGGATATTTATTTTGATGTCGTTGAGCTTTTTAATTTCATCAACAGGATCAGGGTGCGTTATTTCAGGATTCGCAAAGGTGCTTTCAGTGATCAATACATCCGTTTTAACCCATTCAAGCGGCTCACAGGTATCGTCGGGCTGTAGTTTGTAGTCGCCCGTGTATAAATACTTTATACCCTCATATTCCATTAACACCTGCGCCGAGCCAAGCATGTGCCCTGCGGGGACTAAGGTGATTTTTACCTTCCCGATGGTAAATGGCTCGTCATAAGCAATAATATGGCTTTGAACAGCAGCATTTTTACCATAACGCAATTGCATAAAAGCATAAGTTGCCGCTGTGCAATACACGGTGTGATTACCACTTTTGGCATGATCGGCATGGGCATGCGAGATCACCGCATTTTTTACCGGCAATATAGGGTCGATATAAAAATCACCGTATTTGCAGTATAAGCCGTTGGTATCGAAACAAACAAAATCTTCTTTAATCATTAGGTCATTGAGTCATTAGGTCATTGAGTCATTAGCCTAATGGACTGTGTTTTAGAAAAATTAACAAATATGATATTTTTTGACTCGGGCACCAATGACTTAATGACCCGATGACTTAATGACAAACTCCTCATGTAAGTGTAAAACCTGCGGGATCACCAACCCGCTATCGTCGTTCTTTATAATAAAATCGGCTAATTTCGTTTTCTTTTCTTCAGAGAACTGGTAGCCTTCGCGTTTTTTAATTTCTTCGCGGGTAAGCCCGTCCCTTTTTATCACCCGCTCTATCCTGGTTTCAAACGGTGCCTGCACCATGATATTATAGTCGCACATTTTAAACGAGGCGCTTTCAAATAATAAAGCTGCTTCCTTTAAAACATAGGGTACACCGCTAATGGTTTTTACCCAGGCATCAAAGGCCCTGAATGTTGCGGGATGAACGATAGAATTTAACTTTGCCAGCTGCTCATCATTGTTAAAAACAATAGCCGCAATATGTTTACGGTTTAAAGTCCCGTCATTAAAATAGGATTCGTTACCAAAAGCTGCTTTAATTTCAGTTATCAGGAGTTGATCATTTACCATTACTTCTTTGGCCGCATCATCAGCATAAAAAACGGGGATGCCCAAAGTCTCAAAAACTTTGCTTACAGTGGTCTTCCCGCTACCGATATTACCTGTTATACCTATTTTCAGCATTATTCTTTGATGATAAAATCAATATTTCTTGGTTCGATCTTTACAACATGGCAATAATCCGGAATCTTTGAAAGCACGACCGGTAAGGTTTTATAGCCATTTTTTCTCCAAAGATCAAGGTCGGCAGTAGCTTCAAAAAAATCCTCATCCGTTTCAGCATAGCGGCTTAAGGAGGTAGTAAAAGTTACCTTAACTTTTTGCGGGAACACCTTCACTTCTCCAATATTCCGGGCATTTAATACTTTAACAGGGATCTCCAAAACCTTTTCTGTAAATTCATCAACCGGGACGTTAGCCTGAACAATTTTGGGGTAAATACTCAAATTACCTTCTTTAACGGGTTGCACATTTACCGTTGTAGCTACGTTTTCGTCAACACTATCCAGTTTTAAAGTATCCGTATCCCATGATGTTATTTTATCAATAACATTTGCCGGTCCGTTGATGATCACATAAGCAGGTTTTAAAGTGATCGGTCCTGATTGAAAAAACTGCCGCTGGTACCCTATGGAACTTATCAAACGCACCGGGATCCTTTTTTCTTTCCGATTCGAAAAATCAAAATAAAGCGTATCAGGGTTAAATGCAATTATTTGCTGGTCGCTTTCCCTTTTGCCGTTGATCTGGTCCTTCTGTGAGCTTAAAACGATATAGCTTTTATTTTCAAGGGTATGTAAATCGATGGAGATGGTTTTGTACGCGCTATTCATTTTCGAAAAAAGCATGTCCCAGCCTGTCCCGTTGATGGTAACATTAATTGTGTCAGATTGCAGCTGGTGAAATGCGCGCTTTTGCGGCGTATTCCTGAATTCAAGGACTTCCTTAACTATAAAAGGCTTTGGGTTTGACAAAACAGTAATTACCCACGCAACAAAGGCTAGCACCAGGCATGTAAAAAATGCCGATAACCTTCTTCGTTCAGTTGCAGATAATTTTATTAATGCCATTTTTTTAGCTGAAAGCAAAAGGCTGAAAGCCGAAAGCTAAAAAAGTAAAAGCTGAAAGGAAAAAACCAAAAGCCAAAGAACCATTTCCTTTATGCTATTCGCTATTTTCTTTCAGCTTTGTGCTTTTCGCCTTAAGCTTTTAGCTCAAATGTTATTTAGTAACAACCGGCGGCGTGTTTAATGCTTTCGATGCCTCTAAAGATATTGACGATTTATCATGACGGATCTTATGGCCGCCTTCTGTCTCAAGCAAAAATGTATTCTCCGCAATTTCAGCAATTTTGCCGTGCATGCCTGCCGTGGTTACCACCTTATCTCCTTTTTTCAGTTCGGTAACAAATTTCTTCTGATCTTTTTGCTTTTTTACCTGCGGCCGTATCATAAAGAAATAAAACACCAGGGCGATCAATCCAAAAACAATTATTTGTTGTGTGCCAAAACCGCCTGCGGCCTGTAATAAAATAGTAGCTATCATTTTTTATATTATTTTTAATTTACGAGTACTTCGCCAATTAAGTGCACCACGTTTTGCGCAGGAACCGTATTGGCTGTTATAGTGATCATTTTATCCTGCAGGCCCATCTTACCCTTGCTGTCAAAAGTAACGTGGATGGTGCCGCTTTCACCCGGCTTAATAGGGGTTTTTGGCCATGTAGGTTTTGTGCACCCGCATGAGGCATATCCGTCGGTAATGATCAGTGGTGAATTACCGGAATTGGTGAACTTAAAATCATAAGTCACAATATCCGCCACTTTGATCTTGCCAAAATCATGCGTTTGCTTTTCAAACTTCATAACAGGTGCATTCCCCGCATTACCGGTAGTGCTGGCTGTTGAATTGCCGGACTGGTTACAAGCCGAAATCAGTATTACGGCCGACATTAAGCTAAAAAAAAGATTCTTCATTGTTGTTATTCAATTAATCCTCTGCCTATTTTATTTAATTTATTTTGCGTTTTTAAGTCAGATAAAATCTTGTCTAAGATACCGTTAATAAACGAATTACTTTTAGGTGTACTAAATTCCTTTGAGATCTCAAGATACTCGTTTATAGTAACCTTAACCGGGATAGACGAAAAATTCAAAAATTCCGCTAAAGCCATTTTCATTAACAAAGTATCAATCATCGCTATCCTTTCCGGTTCCCAGTTTTGTGTCTTATTAGTGATCAGCAACTGGTATTCATCATTATGCCTGATGCTTTCCTCAAAAAGGCTCACGATAAATTCCCTGTCTTCTTCCCAGTCGCCGGTAACTTCTGCCAGTTTATTTTGCTCAGCATTATCAAAAGCAAAATTCTTGAATGTTTTTGCTATTAAAGCCTGCAAAACATCTTTATCAACCGGCCAGAAAATGAATTTATCCTCAAAAACCTGTTCCGCCAATGATGATTTTAAGATCACTTTCTTGAAGATGAATTTGATGATGTCCTTATCAGAATGCAATGTATCGCCTGTTTTTTTCAGGTACTCTTTATATTCTTCTGAGTTTTTCAACACAATAAATAACGACTTTGTTAATTCAGGTTCAAAATCCCAGTCAATCTTATATTTTTTTAACGCTGCTAAAAACTCTTTATTTTTTTGGAGGGAAACAATAAACCTGTTACTTAGTATTTTAACGTCTGCATTAAGGTCTTCGGCTGTAGGCAGGTGCTTGTTGGCCCTTTCTTCAGCATCGGTTGATGCATAGGCTGTTACTTCGGAAATCAATGACAGCATCCAGATATACATCTCATATACCTTATCAACGCTTTGTAATAGGTTTTTTTCGTGTTGTTTTATATCTCCGCTATGCGATTGGTTATAGGCATATAACGATTGTAAAACTTTTACCCTGAGGTGTCTGCGATTTAACATGTTGTAAGAACGATTTAGCCTGACCCAATCATGGGTACAGGTGTATATTAATTAATAGGTTGACTTTACTTTTTTGATATCTGCAATTCGTTTTTCAGCAATTTTATTTGCTGCTTCAGTAGTTGAAATGTTTTCGGCTTTTGAAAGTTTTAAAACATTCCGGGTAGCTTCGTATATATTTTCCGTTAGCTGCATGGTACGTTTCTTGCTGAAACCCATTAATTCTGAGTAGCAATTAATTATTCCGCCCGCGTTGATCACATAATCAGGGGCAAACAAAATACCTTTATCAAGCAGCATACGACCGTGTTCCTGCTCATCTTCCAGCTGGTTATTTGCCGATCCGGCGATGATATTACATTTTAGTTTTTTTATGGTTTCGGTATTTATGGTGGCCCCTAAAGCACAAGGCGCATAAATGTCGGCGTCAATATCAAAAATTGTATTGTTTGATACCGCCTGGGCACCATATTTTTTTGCGATCTGCCCTACCGCCTCATCATTTATATCGCTGGCATACACTTTCGCATTCTCATCCCTCAGCAATTTCACCAGGTTTTCGCCAACATGGCCTATCCCCTGCACGATGATTGATTTGCCGGTTAAGCTATCATTGCCGTAATACTCTTTCACACAAGCTTTTATCCCCATAAAAACACCTAAAGCGGTTATGGGTGAAGGATCGCCGCTGCCCCCTATCGTTTCCGGCACCCCGGTAACATGCTGGGTTTCCATCCGGATGTATTCCATATCTCTCGGATTGGTACCCACGTCTTCAGCAGTTATAAATTCGCCGTTCAGGTTTTTTATAAAGCGCCCGAATTTACGGAGCAAAGCTTCAGATTTATCCTTGCGTGAATCGCCTATGATCACTGCTTTGCCACCGCCAAGGTTTAGCCCGGCAATGGAAGCTTTATAGGTCATGGCCTTGGATAACCTCAAAACATCCTGCAACGCATCCTTTTCAGTTTTATAGGCCCACATACGTGTTCCGCCGAGCGCAGGGCCCAGTGTAGTATCATGTATAGCTATAATAGCCCTCAAACCCGTTTCAGGGTCACTACAATATACGATCTTTTTGTGACCGTATGCCTCAAGCTGGCTAAATATTGATTCTTCGGATATAGATGCAGGCATCAAGTATGAAAAAAAATGTTAATACAGGGAATCCGACAAAAGTATGTGTTTTTTTTATAGTGACAAAGAGAATTGTTTTTTATGACGACCGGGGGGCGGATTTGCATAAAATTTGGTTTTTAATATCCGGTACTATCGGGGCTTTAGTAGCCATGATCGAACGGCTCGACGGGGGCTATTTAATTATCAGTTTTTTTAAATTCTTCAAGAGAAATAACGTTTATAGATGGGAATGATATTGCATAGGCAGAACGACGCGATATGGATCTGAGTAATGCGTTAGTATCCAGAATTATTTTCAGCACTGGCATTACTTGTCATGCAGCATTTGCTGAAGTTTCTCATCAGAATAGCCTTTTTCATCCCATGCTGCGTCGGCTTTATCCCGGGCTTTATCCAGCAGAAACCGGGCTATTACATTTTTCAGCTCCGCCAGATGTTTATCAGAAATATCAGCGCTAAAAACCCTCAAAAGTTCAGCCTGTATATTACTAAGCGGAGGATGTATAGAAGATGTTTCCATGATATCTTTCGAAAAGTGATCCTTTACCAAAGATAAACAAAACGTTTCAACTATAAAAATCGGCTTCGGATGAGTTAATGATGGTCGCTATGGAAAGATAAAAGTTGCAAAGAAAAAACGGATTTGTGCTATCGGGAATGATAGAATTTAAATAGAGTCTCTTATATAGTTCGGATAATTTCCAAAAATCTGTCTATCGTGATGGCTGTGAGGGATGGAAAAGGGATTTTCTGTAAGATGTCAAAATGCTTATCTTCTGTAATAATGTAATCAGCTTGTCCGGCTATCGCACAATCGCAGTATTTATTATCATCAACATCTGCCCTGATTAATTGCCACTGATAATGAGGGCGAGTGTTGTGCACATTTGCCAATTCCGTTAACAAAGTTATTAATGCATGAGCTGTAGCAACGCCGTATTTATCTTGTATTATTTCTTCGTATTCGAGTATAATATCAACGCTGACAGCAAGATGGAATTTACCTAAAATTAAAGATTTATAAATTTCATGATATGGTGAACGGGAAGTTAAACACATCACGAAGATATTACAGTCAATTACTACGGTCATGGGTTAAGCTATTTTCCGGAAATGTTCTTTTTTCCATTTTTGAAAAATGGAATCAGAATAACCTTTCTCGTCAAATGCTTTATCAGCCTCCATAGTTACTTTATCAGCGAGATAGGCGATAAGTAATGACTTAATTTCCTGAAGTTCTTCCTCGGATTGATCATTCCTGAACAATTTGAGGATTTCCAATTGTGTATTATTAAGAGCAACTGGCATATAGTGTTTTTATCAAAGATAAACAAAACGTTTCAACTATAAAAATCTGTTGTTGCCCTGTTAAAGATTCATACAAATAAAATGACTTTATCTTAATTAAACCGCAACGTTCTAACTTGCTGACTTTGCTACTTCTTTGTACTTTTGATCTTTCGGACTTCCGGTCTTTCGGACTTTCGGACTAAAAAACATGAAAGACCTCGCTTATTTAAATAAATTCTTTTACAAATATATCTGGCGGCTGATACCCGGGGTGCTCTTCGTCATCATTTCCAATATTTTTGGCGTGCTGCCGGCACAGGTTATCCGGATAGCGTTTGACCTGGTGACAGAAAACATCAATACTTACCAGCTGTTTTCGGGCTTTCACAGGCAGGAGATGACCTACCAGATTTTTGGTTCGAGTTTATTGTTATTCGGGATCCTGGTTTTGGTACTAGCTTTACTGCGTGGCCTGTTTTTGTTTTTTATGCGGCAAACCATAATTGTGATGTCACGGCATATTGAGTACGATCTTAAAAACGAGATTTATCACCACTACCAGGAATTGTCGCTTGCCTTTTACCGCCGCCATAATACCGGCGACCTGATGAACCGCGTAACCGAAGACGTGAGCCGCGTGCGCATGTACCTTGGCCCCGGCATTATGTACACCATCAACACAGTGGTACTTTTTATAATGGTGATCTATGCCATGCTTACCGTTAATATAAGGCTTGCTGTATTTTCGGTTTTGCCGTTGCCCATTTTGGCCATCCTGATCTATTATGTAAATAATATCATCCATTACCGGAGCGAGAAAATACAGGAAAGATTATCGGGCCTGTCAAGCTTCGTACAGGAAAACTTCTCGGGCATACGGATTATCAAATCCTATGTCCGGGAAACATTTGTCCGCAAAAGCTTTGCTGCCGAGAGTGAAAACTACAAAACCCACTCTATGGAGCTGGTAAAAGTGCAGGCCCTGTTTTACCCATTGATGCTGATGCTGGTTGGCTTAAGCAATATCATTACCATATACGTTGGGGGTATTGAGGTAATGAAGGGCAATATAACTTCGGGAAATATTGCTGAGTTTATTGTTTATCTTAACCTGCTTACCTTCCCGGTAATATCATTGGGCTGGGTTACCTCACTCATCCAGCGGGCAGCGGCGTCTCAAAAAAGGATCAATGAGTTTTTGCAGGAAAAATCCGAGATTATCTCCCCCAAAGTCGCCAAACAAAACATTAACGGCAAAATAGAATTCAGCAATGTTTCGTTTACCTACCCGGATACCGGCATTAAAGCATTAAAAAATCTTTCGTTTACGGTTAACCCTGGCGAAATGGTTGCTATAATCGGTCGTACAGGTTCCGGGAAATCAACCATTGCCAATTTGATCCTGCGGATGTATGATTGCACGGGCGGCGAGGTGTTTATTGACGGTCACCCTATAACATCGCTTAACCTGGAAGGTTACCGCTCGCAAATTGGTGTTGTGCCGCAGGATGTTTTTCTTTTCTCGGATACTATTGCCAACAATATAGCCTTTAGTGCCGATGTACTGGACATGCCGGGCGTTGAACAGGCCGCCCGGGATGCCGCCGTTTACAGCAATATTATGGAACTTGAAAAAGGATTTGAGACGCTGATTGGCGAACGCGGTATCACGCTTTCGGGTGGGCAAAAGCAACGTGTTTCCATTGCCAGGGCAATAGTAAAGCAACCACAGATCCTTATTTTTGATGATTGCCTTTCGGCGGTGGATACCCGCACAGAAGAAGAAATCCTTAATAACCTTGGCCGCAACATGCAGGGCAAAACAAGTATTATTATCGCGCACCGCATATCAACCATAAAAAATGCGGATAAAATATTGGTAATGGATAAAGGGGAGATTATTGAACAGGGACACCACCAGTATTTGATGGACAAAAAAGGTACATATTTTGAATTATACGAAAAACAATTGCTTGAGGAAGAGGAAAACGTATAAAAAACCCTGCGAAATAAAAATAAAAGGTACAAAAAGCCCAATAATATTAGATTTGATACTTGTACTTTGAAAATTTATTTATATTTATGCCAACCAAAAACTAGTTAGAGCAATTTTATATGGGAGAATTTGACAACAGAGAGCGTGAAGAGGTTTTTTCAAAGAAGGTTAGAGCCGGGAAGAGAACTTATTTTTTTGACGTAAAGGCCACCAGATCAAACGATTATTACGTTACTATTACTGAAAGTAAAAAGCGTTTGGAAGATGGCGTTTTTATTAAACACAAAATCTTTTTATACAAAGAAGATTTTGAAAAGTTTGCTGAAGGCTTAATGGGCACGATCGATTACATCAAAGCAAACCAGGACGTAGTTGAAAAACGCTACGAATTTAACGAATCACCAGAAGTTGCCAACACAGCTACAACTACCGATGATGATTTTTCTTTTGAAATATGAACCAAACAATCTAAACTAATTACTAAACGAAGAGAAAGCCTGCCTAAAGCAGGCTTTTTTGTTGAACTGTCTTAACCACCTTAAAGTCAATGACGGGTTGCTGTTACGAATACCACAACAACAAAAACTAATTCTAACGCATAAAAGCACAACACGATAATAGTTACAATTCCCCATAGCTTAAAAAACGACTTTAATTTGCCTAAGCCCTTGGTTAGCTGGCCCACATCGGTAAAAGCGATACCCTTTTTCACTTTTGCAGCGAACTGGTTCAGATACAATGCGAAAAAGAAATACAGCAGGTCGACCAAAATGATAATAACAGACAAAAATATGCCGGCTGCAGCAGGGAATTGGCTATACATTGGCGAAATGGTAGACAACACCGAAAATATTGTTCCGACAAAAAATGCGGTTATAAACAGCAACCCGCAAATTATAAATCCGACGATACTCAAAAAATTCGCCCATTTTCCTGCTTCTTTCAGGTAACTCTTCCCTTCTTCATTTAGATTAAGAACGGGTTCAGTTCTTTGCGGCTCCAATGTTTCGTTTGTTTCCATTGTAGTAAGGTTAATTGTTTAAGGGGTTAATTTATTTTAAAGGTATAAACTATATCATTTAAAAAAAACGTTTTTATTAAAAGTCACACATTTGTATTAGTCTATTTATTAAACGCATTTTACAGGGCATTATCGGCACGGGAATTATAAAAGAGGAAAACGCTGATTATCACCCGTTCCATCAATTATGGTCAAATGTAGTATTTACGTTGGTGTTGACTATCAATTACTTACACAAATTTAGCCATTTTAAAAAAGTGAAACAACCTGATAATGAGCCTGTTTCACAATGTTCCGTGTGTTCCTGTGTGTGAAAAAATGGAACGCTGGAACGCTGGCATCGCTCCCCGTTCAGGGTTTGAACTGGCGAGAAATTAAAAGTTAAGACGCTCACGATAGCTATCGGGACGACTTAGAACTAAGCGTCAATTCATGGTTGACAGGCCCCATTTCCCCTATTCAACCTCAATAAGCTTAAAACTATTTTAATGCGTCTGCCTGACCCATTTTATTTTCCCGGCCCGCCACGCCATTTTTTCTTATATCTTTGCGGCAAATTTAGGCCCCTCCCAACCCTCCCCGGTAGGGAGGGCTTTAAAGAAATCTTAATTTAATTTTACACTTAAAATAAAAAAGTCTCTCCGCCAACTGGCGGAGGAGATTTAGAGGGGGCTCTATGGGTTTACAATGTGGTATAGTAGGTTTGCCGAATGTGGGTAAATCAACACTTTTTAATTGCTTATCGAACGCCAAGGCACAGGCGGCAAATTTTCCGTTTTGTACGATTGAGCCAAATGTGGGGGTAATTACTGTTCCGGATGAACGCCTGAACAAACTGGTTGAAATAGTAAAACCCAAAAACACCGTTCCGAACGTAATAGAAATTGTTGACATAGCCGGGTTGGTAAAAGGCGCCAGCAAGGGCGAAGGGCTGGGCAACCAGTTTTTAGCCAATATCCGTTCAACCAATGCCATTATACATGTGCTGCGTTGTTTTGATAACGACAATGTGATCCATGTTGACGGTTCCGTTGACCCGATCCGTGATAAAGAGATCATCGATACCGAATTACAGCTAAAAGACCTTGATTCGATAGAGAAAAAGATCCAGAAAGTGGAGAAGATGGCCAAAACCGGCGGCGATAAAGAAGCGAAAAAGACCTTTGATGTTTTAACCGTCTACAAAAATCATATGCTTGCCGGCAAGTCTGCCCGTACTGCCCCGGTAGCCGAAGAAGATAAAGAATATATCGAAGATATCTGGCTGCTTACCGCTAAGCCTGTAATGTATGTTTGTAATGTTGATGAAGCCTCAGTAAATACCGGCAATGCCTACGTTGACAGGGTTAAAGCTGCCGTAAAGGAAGAAAATGCAGAAGTGCTGATCATTTCGGCACAAATAGAATCTGAAATTGCTCAAATGGATACCTATGAGGAACGCCAGATGTTTTTGGAAGACCTTGGCCTTACCGAATCAGGCGTAAATAAACTCATTAAAGCCGCTTATAAACTGCTTAACCTGGCTACCTATTTTACAGCCGGCGTACAGGAAGTTAGGGCATGGACCATTACCCAGGGTTTTACCGCGCCACAAGCAGCAGGTGTTATCCATACCGATTTTGAAAAAGGCTTTATCCGCGCCGAAGTGATCAAATACGAAGACTTTGTAAAATACAACGGATCGGAAGCTGCTATTAAAGAGAACGGCAAATTAGGCGTTGAAGGAAAAACCTATATCGTGCAGGATGGAGACATTATGCATTTCAGGTTTAACGTTTAGAGGAAGACGATCTCTTGTTTCCAGAATTACGTGTATTTTTCAGCTCGATAAGTTGAATTGAAAGACTTTTAACAGCAAGCCTTTCTTCTTTGTTCTTTTCCTGTAAATTAAAAATAATTGAATTCTGTGTTTTTATCTTTTCTTCATTAACTTTATTTGCATGGTTATAATACCAAGTGGAACATCCAAAAATTAATACACCGACCAACTCACCAATTTTTATAGATTTATCTAAAACTCCATTACGCTTTTCTTTTTTATTACTTTTATTTTCCTCATAGTTATAGCCATAAAACTTTTCACCCTTCGCAGTCAAGAAATAGCAATTCTTGGATTTGCCAACATACCCATCTGAAACTAAAGTTTCCAATATCGATTGAAGAACCATCTCGTCAATCCCTCGAACATTTATTTCGTGTCCATATTCATCTAAAAGTTCCGAATATTCAATTTCTTTGGAATAAGAAATAATGAAATAGATATAATCAACTTTACCACTATGTAAACTACTATTCATTTTTACAAAACTCTAAATTATCTTGGTTAATATTAAGCATATAAATCAAAGCAACATTGTCGTGATAGTTTTGGATATCAAAACTTACTTTCTCCTTCGTTTCTTCCATAATCTCAATAAATTTATCTTTCAATATCTTTGGCTCATTCGTAGTAAATATTGCCTCAATCAGTTTTGGGAACATAAGTTTTCTTTCTTTCTCTAAAACGGGTAACCCTTCAAGAAACTCGAAGTGTTTAGTAAATGAAATCCATTTATCAAATTTACTGGCCCATTCGTTCCTTTTTAAAATCTCGGCACCTCCCGGTGTAAATAACACAAGTAGGCCATTTTTTTTTGAAAATCTGTCAAACCAATCTGCCTTTATATAATTCCCTTCATATCCAACCAGGATTGGATAGTGATCATCCTTATTTGCAAATAAAATCAATTTAGAAAAATCAGCTTTTTTTATATGATTAGCTTTGAAAAACTCCGAAAGGCTATCAGTAAGTTTATTAATCAGTACTGTTTCATAATATTTAGATATAAAATATAACAATGGCCTATGTCTTAATTTTATTGATTCGTATAGATCATAAACTTTGCATGAAGAATTATTATATCTATTAAAGAACAAAGCATTAACACGATTATTTTTAAAATTAAGTCTCATAAATTTTTCATTTTTCCAATTGCTTCAATCCAGTCATTTACAAAAATTTGCCCAATATCATTAGAATCCTCGATCGCAGTAATGATTTGAACGATATTATACTTTTCGTGCCCTCTAATTGGAAGAATAATATTGGGGTTTGAAAGAGACCTCAAACTTGCAATGACTTGTTTTTTCATATTGGAAGCTAAGTCCTCATTTGATGGAATTATGACAGCAATGGAATCCTTTTTTATTTTCTGTTCTTGAAAGTTTTTAAAGTCCTCATTTAAGTTCAGTAGAAACCTATGAGTATCATCTTTTGTGTAAGTATAAATATTGTTGTCACTTAGTTTATGATAATCGGCTGTTTTAAATTCTTTTGTGTAGGCAGAGAAAATAGCTAAAAAAACGTTTTCATTTTTTCTTCTTATTGTTTGCAAAATTTCAAGTCCCCTTGTTGTTGTAATCGGTTCCAGCCGCAAGTCGCAAAGAAAAACATTAACCTCTTCCGAAATAGCTTTAAATTTTGCATCCCCAACATCGCGCGTCGTTTTTAATTTGTACCCATTTGCCTCAAATTCTTCTTTGGTTTTATCAAGATGTTTTTGGTCGTTGTCCAAATAAAGGATATTTGCATCTTCTAATTCAATCATAACTTATTTTTTTTGTTGGCGATAATTGGTAATTCTTTTCTATCAAACGATATTGTAAATTTTGTCCCTTGAATTCGTTTTATTGATCCATCGTATTCCTTTTTTATTATTGGAGATTCCAGTTTTATTTCACCATCCGGATGACGTTCTATAATTTTTTTAACCAATGCCAACCCGTTGCCACGAATTACGTTGGTTTGGTCCTTTTCCTTAGTTGTAAACCCTAGATGCCAAATATCTTCTTGTATTTTTTCGGACACACCCATCCCTCGATCTTCTATCTCAATTAATACTTTTTTGACATTACTCTCTCGATTCTTATAATTGAAAGTCTTTATTGTGATCTCTTTCTCAGCAGCGGAGTCAGAAGGGTACGCCTCAATGCCATTTTTTATTAGATTAGTTAGAACCTGAACTAATTCAACTTTGTTACAGGATATGTAACAGTTAGAAGCATAACTGTAATTAAAATTTATATCTTGAAAGGTAGCTTTAATGGTCTTAATTGCCATTTCAATTATCGTATTTACGCTAATAATTGATTTAGATAAATAAATATTATTAATGTCATAAATGTCAGAATTATTAGACCCATGATTATAATCACTGATTGAAACAGAAATGATTGCTTTAACTCGTTCGAAATTGCTTATTATGTCGTCGTAATCTTTACTTATCCTAAATAGGGTAACTTTGTTAAAGTTATTCAATGATTGATCCAAACTTCTAATAGGCAATATTATTTCATGAAAGGTGCTACTTAAAATATCTTCAAAAAGCGTCGCTGTTTCTTCATAAGCTAATAATTCCTGTACTTTTCGCTCTTTTCGCTCCATTTCCCTTTCCCGTTTGTTACCCGCGTCTATATACCATAGAAACATCCCCAGCAAAATCACAGACTTAGCAATCAATGAGGTTGAATAACCAATCATTAAAATGATATACTTATTATTTGAGTAATCAATAAGATTGATTAGTTGCAAACAGGCCCAGACTATAAATCCAATTATTATATAATATTTGATTCTGGAGCCTACCAATAATTGATTAAAAACAAATGTTGTTATTAAAAGTCCGAAAAAATCATATCCTGATAACAAAATTCTTAGAAACTTTTCATCGATATTATAATTTTTTTGATAAGCTAATAATAGAATAAATAACGAAATCATAGTAAAAACCAACAACAATGAAAAAGTTTGTCCACCAGTTTTTATTGTTTTTTTAATCTTTAGTATCATACCACCGGCATATGGAGTATGGGTATAATAATACCAACTCGCTAGAGCATAGGTAAAAGAAGTTGTACACAATATATCACTGATAATTGATGCAGAGTTAAATTGATTTAACGTATCTATTGAGACTGATTTAAATATTTTTAAGTTTTTATCAGAAAAAACTCCAAAAATTATATAATTTAAATTGAAATACAACCCCAATGCTATCCAAAATAATTCCCTTTTTCTTAGCAAAATGGCTTTAGCACAAAGAAAAACCAATATGAATACTAGTGGAACTTGACAGATACGAAAAATTGAAGATAAAATATCAATATTGAATGTATCTTTCATTTGAGGATAAGGTCTATATTTTAATAAAAATAATTGCAGAACCAATTATAAGTTTATGTAAATGTAATAATTTATTAACACAATTAACCTAATTATCAAAAGATTACGAGGTTTCTTATAATTTATTACATTAATAATTGTAGCCCTTAAAAAATTAAAATTTACCTATCCAAAGTAGGTATGCAATGTGGTTATCATATTTTAGCTTTATTTACTAAACAGACTTTAGTATACAAGCTACGTTTAACGCTCATTTCAAGACTACAAGTTTGCTGTCTGATTAACGTGCCTGTTGTTGAGCAGCCGAGGAGGCATTTCAACTAAACTCTTTTGGCATTTTTACCATTAACATGGTAAATTGGGGCTAATAATCCTAATCAGTTCAAAAACGAAAAAAGCCTTCCTATATCTGGTTAAGCATTTTTTGAGTTGCCTTGATAGCGGAAACTGTTTGGTCACTGTCGAGCCCCCTTGTTTTAAATTCATTGCCTTTATAGTCCCAGGTGATAATCGTTTCGCATAACGCGTCGGATTTACCACCGGGTGGGATCCGTACCGCATAATCGGTTAAAACGGGCAATTCACGACCCTTTTTGCAGTAGATCATTTTCAGGGCATTCATAAAAGCGTCATATTGACCGTCACCCTGTGCATGCTCTTCAAATATCTCCCCTTCGATACTTATTTTAAGTGTAACGGAAGGTCGCAGATCTTTGGAATGTGTTAAAACATAATTCTGAACATGGATCTTCTCCTCAATAGCGTTGCTGTCTAAAACATCCGAAATAATATACGGGAGATCAGACTGTGTTACCACCTCTTTTTTATCACCCAGGTCAATAATCCTCTCGGTAACTTTTTTCAGGTCTTCCTGCGATAAAATAATCCCCAACTGCTGCAGGTTATTTTCGATATTAGCCTTGCCGCTGGTTTTGCCTAAAGCGTACTTACGTTCGCGCCCGAAGCGCTCGGGCATCAGTTTGTTAAAATATAAGTTATTCTTTTTGTCACCGTCGGCATGAATGCCCGCAGTTTGGGTAAATACGTTCTCCCCTACCACCGGCTTATTTACCGGTACGCGGAAACCTGAAAATGTTTCAACCAGTTTACTTACCTTATACAGTTCCTTCTCATCCACATTGGTTTTAACCTCTTTCACATAGTCGTTTATAACGGCTATGGCACTGGCCAAAGGCGCATTTCCTGCACGTTCGCCCATGCCGTTGATAGTTAAATGGAGGCCTTTTACACCAGCGTATATGGCTTCCAGTACATTGGCGATGCTCAGGTCGTAGTCATTATGCGCATGAAAATCAAAATGGATATCAGGATACCGCTGAATGATCGGCGTTAAATAATCTCTTGTTTCCGACGGGATCAAAATACCCAAAGTATCAGGCAGCAGTATTCTTTTTACGGGTTGGGTTGATAAAAAATCAAGGTACTCGTACACATATTCCTGCGAACTGCGCATACCATTGCTCCAATCTTCCAGGTAAACATTTACGGCGATGTCTTTATCAACAGCGTAAGCAATAGATTCTGCTACATCTTTAAAATGTTGTCCGGGTGTTTTTTTAAGCTGAAAAGTTAAATGGTTTAACGAACCTTTTGTAAGCAGGTTCATCACTTTTGCACCGGTCTCGATCATCCAATCAATGGAGGTCTTACCGTCGGTAAAGGTAAGCACCTCAATTTTATCAATAAAACCGTTGGCCCTGGCCCAATCGGTAATTCCTTTTACCGCTTTAAATTCTCCTTTGGAAACCCTTGCAGAAGCCACCTCGATACGGTCGACTTTAACTTCGGTCAATAAAAGCTGCGCTATGGTTAATTTTTCGGAAGAGGAAAAGGATACACCGCTGGTTTGTTCACCATCGCGCAGGGTGGTATCCATTATTTCAATAAAAGGCTGCATTTGCGTCAAAAAAATGAGATCCGTATTTATAATTCTAATAGAAACTTTTTTCAGAAAAAGCTGCTATTTCGCCCTTCATTGCCTGTAAATAGTCAATATCATCAAAACCATTCAGCATATTATGCTTTTTGTAGCCGTTAATTGCAAAGGACTCTTTTTCATCTGTGCCGGCAATGGCTATTGTTTGCGCAGGCAGATCAATTTCTAATTCTATTTTAGGGTCAGCCAGTACAGCTGTAAATATCTTGTCCAAAAATTCAGGACTTACCTGCACCGGGAGGATCCCGATATTGAGGGAATTGTTTTTAAAAATATCAGCAAAAAAACTTGATACCACACAACGGAAGCCATAATCATATATGGCCCATGCGGCATGTTCGCGGCTGCTGCCGCTGCCGAAGTTTTTGCCCCCTACCAGTATTTTACCTGTGTAGGTACCGTCATTTAAAATAAAATCCTTTTTTGGTGTATTATCAGGATTGTAACGCCAATCCCGGAATAAATTATCGCCAAAATCTTTACGTTCTGTAGCTTTCAGAAAGCGGGCCGGTATAATCTGGTCGGTATCCACATTCTCAATCGGCAAAGGCACCGCAGTACTTCTTAATACTGTAAACTTATCGTAAGCCATTTTTAATATTATGCTTTGTAAAATATAATCTTCAATTGTTATAAAAACTCCCTCGGGTCGGTTACCACGCCAGTAACTGCGGCGGCGGCGGCAACATATGGGCTTGCCAGCAATGTTCTGCTTCCGGGGCCCTGGCGGCCTTCAAAGTTACGGTTACTGGTACTTACCGCGTATTTACCCGCAGGCACCTTATCGTCGTTCATCGCCAGGCAGGCCGAACAACCGGGCTGCCGTAATTGAAACCCAGCTTCAGTAAGAATATCCAGGATCCCTTCTTCTTTGATCTGGCTTTCCACAATATGCGATCCGGGAACCAGCCACGCAGTAATGTTGTCGGCTTTCTTTCTTCCTTTAACAATAGATGAAAACGCCCTGAAATCTTCGATGCGCCCGTTGGTGCAGCTTCCAAGGAAAACATAATCCACCTTTTTTGCCTATGATCTGTTCACCCTCAGCAAAGCCCATATACGCCAATGATTTTTTATAGGAAGATTCACCTTCGTTTAAATCGGCAGCAGTTGGGATATTTTTTGTAATTGCAGTGCCCAAACCAGGGTTGGTGCCGTAGGTAATCTGCGGCTCTATTTCAGCAGCGTGATAATGCAGTTCCTTGTCAAAAGTTGCGTCAGCATCTGTTTTTAATGTTTTCCAGTAAGCCAGGGCAGTTTCCCATGCGGCGCCTTTTGGCGCTTTTTCCTTACCATTAAGGTAGGCAAAAGTAGTTTCATCCGGAGCTATCATTCCTCCGCGTGCACCCATTTCGATGGAAAGGTTACAAACGGTCATTCTGCCTTCCATGCTCATTTGTTCAAAAACCTCGCCGGCATATTCAACAAAATAGCCTGTTGCACCACTGGCAGTGATCTGCGAAATGATAAATAAAGCAACGTCTTTTGGTGTTACGCCTTTGCCCAATTTGCCATCAATCAAAATCCGCATCTTTTTTGGCTTTGGCTGCATGATACATTGCGAAGAAAGCACCATTTCAACCTCGGAAGTACCGATGCCGAATGCGATAGCGCCAAAAGCACCATGAGTTGAGGTATGCGAGTCGCCGCATACAATGGTCATGCCCGGCTGGGTAATGCCGTTTTCGGGACCAACAACATGTACAATACCATTTTTAGGATTGTTAAGCCCCCAGTGCGAAATGCCATATTTGGCCGAATTATCTTCCAGTGCTTTTAACTGATTGGCCGAAAGCGGATCCTGTACAGGTAAATGTTGATTAATGGTTGGGGTATTATGGTCGGCAGTTGCAAAAGTTTTTTCGGGGAATAATACAGGGACATCCCTGTTTTTTAAACCCAAAAATGCCACCGGGCTTGTTACTTCGTGGATAAAATGCCTGTCGATGTAAAAAACATCCGGTCCATCTTCAATTTTTTTGACTACGTGCGCATCCCATACTTTATCAAACAGGGTCG
>Ga0206955_1102_pt1 | contig 21654 bp, 20 predicted proteins | sample Alteio_BWOrgHeat_34_FD_153247 | JGI IMG/M metagenome (GOLD analysis project Ga0206955, IMG submission 153247) | Enriched cells from forest soil in Barre Woods Harvard Forest LTER site, Petersham, Massachusetts, United States -... | ecosystem: Environmental > Terrestrial > Soil > Temperate forest >...
GACCGTGTTGTCCCGTGTGCCCGCGCGCGCCATCATCCAGGCTAGGAGCAGCCATGAGCAGGCGAGGCCCGCGTAATAGGCTTTTCGCTCGGTCAGGGCCTTCCGAAAAGTCCCGGCGACGAACGTGCGATCGTAGAGCAGCATGATCAGCGGCGCGGAGATCATCACCTCTTTGGTTGCCGTTCCCAGGAAGCAGGTGATCGTCGACAGCAGCAGCCAGCGCGGATGACCGCCCGGTTCCGTCGCGCGAATGAGGGCGTAAAGCGTGAGCAGGTAAAACAGGCCCATCAACGACTCGCACCGTTGCGTCAGGTAGGTTACCGATTCCGTTTGAAGCGGATGGATGGTCCACAGCAGGGCGATGGTCATGGCCAGCGGAAGCGCCGCTTGGCCGAAGCGATCGCGCAAGGCTGGCTGCAGCAGCGTTCGCCGGACCACGCCGAGAAGCGTCACTCCGCAGAGGATGTGAATGATCAAATTGACGACGTGATAGCTCTGCACTGTCGTGCCGCCGAATGCGTAGTTCAGCGCGAAGGATAAATTGGCGAGAGGCCGTCCGTTGACTGTGGCGACGTCCTGGTGGCTGGGAAACAGGACTTCGCCCACAGGCCAGAGATGCCGGATGGAGGGATTATAGGGGATCGATGTGATGTCATCGAAAATGAACGGCCCGGAAAAGCTGTTGCAGAAAGCGATCAGCGCCGCGATGACAATCACGCCTGCCGCGCCGAGGATCCAGCGGTGCGTTTGGACCCACTCGATAAATTTATTGCTCTCAAGCCGTGAAGACGAAACGGGGGTCACGCGCTCTTTATTCCAGAAAATCGCTCTCTAAACAATCTGTCATCCTGAGCTTGTCGCACGCTCGCGTGGCAGGATCAGTTCAGGTCGTGCGTTAAGAGCAATGGAGTTGCGCTGACAATTGCGTTCCCAAATGGAGTTTGGGAACGAGGGGGAAAGCTGTCATCCCGAATCCGCAGCATATCTGCACAGTGGATTCTTCCTGTAGCGGCGCGTCTATGACCGCCGGACGCATAAGCAACGCGTTTTTGTTAGAGCCTCGGCGGTCATAGACGCGCCGCTACAGGGATACATTTTATGAGCGCGACTACGGATGCGGCGGCGCAACGATGGAAAGAAAATGCCAGTCGTTCGTCCGCAGGCAATAGAGGGCGAGCAGCAGATTCGTGACGCCGTGGGCGAGCATGACGCTGCCGAGGCTTTTCGTGCGGATGAACCAGGCTCCGTAAATCAAGCCGACGATGGCGCCGAGCGGCCACTCGGGCCCGTGCTCCACCGCAAATAAGGCCGTCGTGACGAAAAAGGAGAGCGGCGTATAGGTTCCGATCGGGACGGTGGTGAAGTCCTCCTTGATCAGCCAGCGCATGAGGAAGCCGCGCCAGAAAAGTTCCTCCATGATCGGAACGACCACGGCGATTCCCAGCAAGCGGACGGCGAAGAGCGCCCAGGCTTCGTTCGCCGGATAAAGTTGAAAGGGATTGCGTCCGATGAGCGGCTGGTCGTAATGCACGAGCCAGGGATCGAGTTTGACCCATAACATCACCCCGGCAACGCCGACGAGCACGCTGAGCGCGGGGGCCTTGGGGACCAGTGTCGGCAACGAACGCGCGTACCAGAGAATGACCGCGCCGACGCAAATCGTTTTGGGCACATAGAGGAGGTAGTGCTGGTCCGGACACCATCCTTCCACGATGAGAAAGGCCGTGAACACGAAAAAGGGCGCCACGAAGGGCAGGACCGACTTCATCATTTATCCCGACACGGTAGTGAAGTGGCGGGAGAATGCGATGCGAAGTTGCGGACTCAGTAATCCGTCAATCAATCCTTCCGCCAGATGCTGACGCATTCGATTTGGGCGGTGCGGGGGAAGAGATCGATCGGTTGGATGGAGACGAGGCGGTAGGTTTTGGAGAGCATCTTCGCGTCGCGGGCGAGGGTGGCGGGATCGCAGGAGACGTAGACGAGGTGCGCAACGGCGTCGAGGCAGAGCGCCTCGGCCAGCCGGAGGGGAAGGCCCTCGCGCGGCGGATCGACCAGCACGCTGGTTTCTTTTCCGGTCGCCTCGGTGAGGGCCCGCAATTCTTCGGGCAAGAGCGTGGCGACGTCGGCATCGCGCCATTCCACGTTGGTCAGTCCCAGCCGGTGCGCGTCACGCAAGGTGCGGGGATCGTTATCGACGGCCACCACGCGCTGGAAACGGTTGGCCACGATTTCGGTGAAAAATCCGCCGCCACAATAACCTTCCAGCAGGGTGACGCCCTTGTCCGGCAGCGCGGTGGCGATGAGACCACGCAAGGCATCGTGCAAATCGTGGTTGGCCTGGAAAAAGCCGCTCCGGGGCACGGTCGAGTCGCGCAACGAATAGTGGCCCACGGCCTGGCTGCTGGTGCGCAACCGCTCCAGCTCGGCGTTGACCGCCGGGCGGGCGAGGAGGCATTCGCGGATATCGATCAGGTCGCGTCCGTTCACGCCGCGAAAGCCGATTTTTCCGTCCTCGGCGTGGACCGTGATCCGGTTGCGATAGCCGTAGGCGCTCGGGCTGGCGATGATCGGTAGGACGGGCGCATCGGGAAGTTTCCCCACCCGCGCGAAGGCCTCCTTCACCTGGTTTTCCTTGAGGCGGCATTCCTCGGCATAGGTGAGATGCTGGTACTGGCAGCCGCCGCATTTGGCGTAGTAGGGACAGGGCGGATTTTCACGGGCCGGGCCGGGCTGCGTGATTTCCACGATTTCGCCGCGCGCGTGATGGGCTTTGCGGTCCACGATGCGCACGCGGAGCCGATCGCCCTCGGCGCTGAAGGGAACGAAGACGACAAAGCCCTGCGGGGTGCGGGCGAGGCCGTCGCCGCCAAAAATCACCTTTTCGATGATGACATCGATGATATCGCCGCGCGTCAGCACGGGTACGGAATCGGCAGTCGAGTTAATGGGACGTGAAACGCAAAGGCCGGGGTGAAAAAAAGACCGCGCGATCGCGGTAGCTGACCTTAGTACCAGTTGGTCAAATCGCCGGGAGGATACTGATTGACCACCATGGAATCGTAAGGCGGCATTTTCTGGCTGCGATAGGAACCGTTGTTGGTCGGGAAGGGAGAGGTGACGACTTCAAAGACGCCGGTGCCGATGTCCATGACCATGCGGGAGATGCCCTGGACGAGGAAACCTTTGCAAAACGCGACGTTGTCGCCTTCGGTGTCGATCATGCCGTACTGGGAGTCGAGCATCTCGGAGGGAGAGGTGACGATATCGGAAATACCGCGACCGAGCTTGTCGTAAAACGAATCCTTGATCGGCATCGAAATGTCGGCGTGAGCCGTCATCGCTGCCATGGTCAGAACCAGCGTCAGAGTGAGAATTCGCTTCATGGAAACAAATTAACGCTAAAAGTGTAAAAAGAGCAAGCGGGAAAATTACTGATTTTTAACAAACCGGGTCATCTCGTATTCAATAAGGGACGGATCGTTGGGATAAGGCTCGGTATTTCCGGTCATGGAAAAGCTGTTTCGCTGATAGAACTCGATGGCGGAGAGATTGTTACTGGTCACCGTCAAGCGGAGCAGGTGCGCTTCCTTCTTCACCGCCCAGGCTCGAATGGCCTCAATAAGAATGCGACCGACACCGCTTCGTCGATGCGCCGGGGCCACCCACATTGAAACCAGATGCGCTTGGCGCGGATCGTCTTCACCCAAAAAGGCGGCGACGATCCCGCAGGGTTCACCGGAGGCCATCGCGAGGTAGCCGATCGACCGGTTGCTAGTCCAGTCGTCGGCGCGTTTGAACCAGTCCCCGTCAGAAAGCTGGGATTCTTTCGCGTAGGTGCTGCCAAAAGCGGTAGGGGAATCTTGCAGGGCCTGCAGGCGCGTCGTTTTGAAGGCGGAGGCATTCTCGGGCGTAATTTGTTCGAGAATGGCCATGAAGAGGAATGAGATGAAAATGGGGCAGGCCGGAGAAGAACTCTCCAAGTTAGTTACCATTTATAATTGACTTAATGCCCGCCCAAATCGATCCGATGCCGATAAAAATAAGTACAATCGTCATCACTACTCGACTTAATTTTTTTATCCAAATCGCCTCATAAAATAAGGCGAAATAACACAGAGGAACTTTTGGCATCAATATGCCTATGAGTAGCGAAAGTACCCCGATAAATATCATAACCATAGAAAGTAGGTCATTCTAGCAGATGGTTTATCAAGGAGATATCAAGATGAATTTCCCTCTTGCCCTCGCCCAAAGAGATCGAGTTCGCGCAGGACCTCTTTCGCCTTTTCCTTCTTTTGCTTGGCCTTGGCCATCTTGGGCAGGCCGGTGTCGTCGATCTGGCCTTCTTCGAGTTGGCGCAGGATTTCCTTGGCGCGCTTGAGGACGGGGGCGGGCAAGCCGGCGAGGCGCGCAACTTGGATGCCGTAGCTTTTGTCGGTGCCTCCGGGAATGATTTTGCGCAGGAAGACGATGTGATCGCCCCATTCGCGCACGGCGACGTTGTAGTTCTTTGTGGCGGGCAGGAGCCGGGCGAGTTCGGTCAGTTCGTGATAATGAGTGGCGAAGAGGGTGCGGGCGCGGAGGGTGCTATTGAGATATTCGGCGACCGACCACGCGATACTCAAGCCGTCGAAGGTGCTGGTGCCGCGCCCGATCTCATCAAGGATGACGAGGCTGCGGCTCGTCGCATGGTTGAGGATGTTGGCCGTCTCGTTCATCTCGACCATGAAGGTACTCTGCCCACGGCCAAGGTCGTCGCTCGCTCCAACGCGGGTGAAAATGCGGTCGAGCAAGCCTACCACCGCGCGCTTCGCCGGGACAAAACAGCCGCAATGAGCCAAGAGCGCGAGCACCGCGACCTGCCTGATATAGGTACTCTTGCCTGCCATGTTCGGCCCGGTGAGGATGACCAGCCGCTCGGTCTCGATTTCCAGCCGCACATCATTCGGCACAAATTTCTCGTTGGCGGGAAGCTGCTCCAGCACGGGATGACGCGCTTCCTCCAGCAGAAGCAGTCCGCCGTCGTTCATCTCGGGTTTGATATAATCGCGTTCCTGCGCGAGGGCGCCCCAGCCGAGCAGCACGTCCATTTCGTGGAGCGCCCGCGCCGTGTCCTGGATGACGCGCAGATGAGGCACCGCCGCCGAGCGCAAATCGAGAAAAAGCTCGTACTCAAGCTGCCGCGAGCGTTCTTGCGCGCCGAGAATTTTCGATTCCATTTGCTTCAACTCGGGCGTCACGAATCGCTCCGCGTTGGCCAGCGTTTGCTTGCGCGTGTAGTCGGCGGGAACGGCGCCGAGATTGGCCGCGCTGATCTCGATGTAATAACCGAAGACCTGGTTGTAGCGCACCTTGAGCGACTTGATTCCCGTCCGCTCCTGTTCGCGACGCTGGAGATCGGCGAGCCATTCCTGCCCCTCGACCGACGCGGCGCGCAATTCGTCGAGCGAGGCGTTGTAGCCCGCGCGGATCAGACCGCCCTCCTTGAGGACAATCGGCGGATCGTCGGCCAGGGCGCGGCAATAAAGCTCGGACAATTCCGGCAAAGGCGTGATCTTGTCGCCCAACTCGCGCAACGCAACGACAGCGTGTTTCTCCAACAGGCCGCGCAGGCCGGGGAGTTGTTCGAGCGAGACGCGCAGGGCGATCAAGTCGCGGGCGTTGCCGCTGCCTTGGACGAGCCGGGCGACGAGCCGTTCAACATCGCGCACCTGCTTAAGGCGGTCCTGCAAGGCGCTCCGCTCGGGTTGATTTATCCGCGCCCAAGCGACGACACTTTGGCGGCGTTCGATGGCGGGCAGGTCCCGCAGGGGCGCGAGCAGCCATTGCCGCAAGAGCCGCCCACCGCCGGACGTCACGGTGCGGTCGACTGCCGAAAGCAGCGTCGTCTGGCCGGAACCCGCGCGCAGCGGATCGACCAATTCAAGATTGCGCCGCGTCGCCGCATCGAGAATCAGGACGTCCTCCCGCTGCCAAAGGCGCAGGGAATGGACATGCCCCAACGACCGGCGCAATTCGTGTCCGAGATAATGAAGCAGACCTCCCGCCGCGCTGAGGGCGCCCTTCGACCCACTATCGGCGAGGCCAAAGCCATCGAGCGAGGCGGTCTTGAAATGGTCCCGCAGTGTGTGCTCCGCCGCATCGGGGGCAAAACTCCACGCATCGTGCTCAACGAGGAGATACCCAAGCCTCTCGCCGTCGGACAGGGCCGAGGTTTCCAAGTCGATGCGATGCCCCTGCGCCACCACCACTTCCGCGGGGCTGAGCCTTCCCACCGCGTCGCGCAGGGCTTCGGGCGTAGGGAAATCGCCCGCGAAGAATTCCCCCGTGGTCAGGTCGAGCGCGGCCACGCCGAAGCTGTCCGACAATGGCGCGACGGCGACGAGAAAATTGTTCTGCTTCGGTTCGAGTTGGCCCGCATCAAGGATGCTGCCTGGCGTAAGAATCTGCGTGATTTCGCGCCGGACCACTTGCCCGGGCCTCGGCGCTTCCATCTGATCGCAAACGGCCACGCGCCGCCCCGCCTTGAGGAGCTGGGCGATGTATCCCTCCGCCGCGTGATAGGGCATGCCGCACATGGGCGTTCCCTGCCGCTGGGTCAGGGTGAGATCGAGCAGGCGCGAGCCTTCCTCGGCATCGCCGAAGAACATCTCGTAGAAGTCGCCCAGCCGGAAAAGCAGCACGGCGTCGGGCGGAATCTCGCGTTTGAGCCGATGATACTGCTGCATCATCGGCGTGAGGGCGTCGGACATAAGCGTCAAGAGTAGGGTCTGTCTTCAAAAGAGGGCAAGGCCGCGTTGCGGGTTGATTTTGAAATGCTGTCATCCTGAGCGAAGGCGAGCCCACCGATTCCGTTCATCGAAAGACTTACCCGAGCCGCAGTCGAAGGCCCCATGTGGATGAAGCGTAAGGCACGGATGGCGTCAAACGATCCCGAAGAGAAAGGCACGTCACTCGCCTTATCGGAGAGCGGCAAACTGGCCATTTGTGTTGCAAGTGTTCCGCGCGATTGGATGTTTTCGTCGGCTTGAAGGTGGGTCCTTCGGCTGCGGCTCGAAAAGCTCTTCTGAGGAAAAGAAGCCGGTTGGCTCGCCTTCGCTCAGGATGACGGAATTTTTTATTTTTCTGTTATTTCCGGGAATATATCCGATCTCTTAAGCGTCTAAGCACTCAACGCATGTTCTTTTTTGACTCCTTTGTCGCACCTGACACCACGCCTTTATTTCATAAATATGCGCCAAGCCCCTTGCCGCTCGGCGTTTCCTCAAGCATCGTAGGGTTGACGGTTTAGTGTTCATATGAATTTTACTACTCAGGCGGCGCAGGACATCATCTCCAAAATTGAGCGCGATCCCGCAGAAGTGCGCCACTGGCGCCAGCTTCTCATTCTTTGTTTCGACCAGAAATCGATCGAGACCCTGCAGACCCTGCAGGCCATCGTCGCGGGGATTGAACAAATCTGGAACCAGCGCCGACAGCGCGCCAAGGACGCTTATGAGGAGGCGAAGCAACAGCAACGCTCCACGGGCAGTAACGAGCCCCTGCCCTCCACCACCGTCAACAGCATCCCGCTGACCGTGCGGCAAAAGGAGAACTTCATCAAGCTGGCGAAGACTCCGCAATCGGCGGCGCTTCTTTATCGGTTCGGCCTCTACCTGGAGGAGGAATTTGGCCTGCCCCAGTCGGCTTGTTCCATTTACGAACGGGCCCTGGCCCTCGGGCCCGAGGATGTCCAGACCGAGGAAAAACTGATCGAGGCGATCAAACGCCTCAATGCGCGGGTCCAGGAATCGAAGCCGAAGAAAAGCGATCCGGCGTCCGATTTGGGCGTCGTGATCTCGCCGGAGACCATGGGCGTCAAGAGCCCCTCCCACCACCGCCCCAGCGCCGCCGCGCTGATCAAGCGCACGGGACGTCTCTCAGTCGATCGCAGCCGCATCCAGGTTGGCCAGAATATCCTGACGGAGACCACCTGGCCCGTGACGCAAAAGAAGCTCGACGATGCGATGTCGCGGCTGCTGACGCGGACCGCCTCTGTTTGCGATGTCGCGCCGCGTCCCATGCGCCTGCCCCGCTCCATCGCGCCGTCGCAATGGCTCGAATTTCTTGAAGGCCACGTCACGCTTCTGTTGGCGACCCTGGAAGCGCAGGACATCATCATCCGCACCTCCATTAATTTGGAACAAGCGCCCCGTAGCGACGTGGCGGCGCGGACCGATCTCGTCCTGGCCTTGATGGAAGAGATCGAACAGGCCCTGGCCACCCAGCAGGAGTCGCCGCTCAAGACGACTTCCGTCAAGGCGGAGATCAAGCCGACCATCGCCGAACTGGAGGATATCTTCGAGTGGATCGACAAGGGGGCCCTCTCCGAAGCCGAGTCCCATCTCCGGCAGGTTCCCGGGGATGCGTTTCCCAAGGAGCAATTGAGCGAGGTTTGGTCCCATCTCGGGCTGGCCTTCCAGAACAATCACGAAAGCAAGCGCGCCATGGCCGCCTACCAACGGGCCCGCGAACTCAATCCGGACAATCTCCAGGCGTGGTTCAACGGCGGGATGATCCAGCACGAAGAGGGCATGCTGCACCCGGCGTTGCAGTGCTATCTGCGCTCGCTGGAACTCGATCCGGAACAACCCAAGATCTGGTGCAACCTGGGCGCGCTTCAATTCCAGTTGGGCGAATTCCAGCACTCGGTCGATTCGTTGAACCGCGCGGTCGGTCTCAAGCCCGATTATGCCCGCGCCTGGGACAACCTGGCCGGCTCCCTTTGCGCGCTGGACCAGTTGGACGAGGCGGAGCGGTGTTGTCATCGCGCGATCAATTTCAAGCCGGACTACGCCGATCCGTATTTCAAGCTCGGTTCGATTTATTTTCAAAAAGACCGGATGGAGGAAGCCGAGCGCGCCTTTCGCAAAGTGCTCGAAGGCACTCCGGGCTACCCGCTGGCGGGACATTACCTCGCCATCGTGCTGGCGCGGACGCACCGCCTCGAAAGCGCCCTCGAAGCGTGCGAAATGGCAGCCACGCCTCCCGGTGAAACGGAATTGCCGTCGCTTGCGTGGAACGAAATGGCCTTCCACCTTTACGAAAAGGGCGAACTTCGCGAAGCCATTCGCGCCTACGAAAAAGCGCTCACCTTCACGCCGGAACGGGCGGTGATCTGGCTCGATGCGGGCGTGGCCCATCATCAGTTGGGCGAACTCGACCAGGCCCGGCGCCACTACGAGCAGGCGGTGGACCTCGACCCCGAACTGGCGCGCGCCTGGCACAATCTCGGCGCGGTCAAGACGGAGATCGGCGACGTCAAGGGCGGCCAGCAGGCGCTGGAGGAAGCGGAGAAGTTGTTGGCGCGGGGAAGGTAATCGGGAGCAACCGTTACGTCAAAGCTTTGAGGCCTGCAACCCGGGCCAACTTCTTTTGGTTCGCGTCAAAAGTCAGAAATTCCTTGGCACCCAAATGCAGTGCTGTCGCCACATGAAGAATATCCGCAAATCGATGTCCGTGGGCAACGGTGTGCTCTTCACTCAAATGCTCGGCAATACCGTGAACAGCAACCCATTCAACCGAAACGACCCTTAACGCTCCCGATGCCAGATCGCTTTTTAGATTCTCCAGCATCCGTTTTCCCTCATTTGCGGGAAAACCCAGGCTTTTATCTTGAGCATGCAATCTCATTTGCAAACGAATGGATTGCCTAAATTCCAACAACACCAGAGAACTCACGGCCAGCGGTTCGCTCAAATCATCAAAGGCACGATCAGCTCGTTCCGAATTGTCCTGATCGCGATATAAAGCACATAGAAAAGATGTGTCGGGGAAAGGACTCATCCTTGCTCACCGTCCAGCTCAGCCTCTCGCATCCGCTTCACCTCAACAGCCGTAAAAATGCGTCCCTTCCAGATCGCCTTGCGGCGCGCCGCAAAATCGGGCTTGACCAGCTTGGGCTTATTGGAATGAGGAATAGGAACAAGCCACGCAATCGGCTTGCCACGTTTGCAAATCTCTATTTTTTCCCCTTCACTCACCCAAGCTTCCAAGGCAGAGAATCTATTGCGCACGTCGCGGACATTGACCGTTTTCATTGTGATACACGATTGTCCACATTTTCAAATAAATCAAGGACTTCCTACACCACGGCATGCACGCCGTGGTTCACCTTCGTCGTGGCGGCATCCCCGCGCAGGCAACGGACGATCTCGTAGGACCACTCCATCGCCGCGCCGGCCGCCATGCCGGTGATGAGCTTGCCCTCGACGACGACGCGCTCGGTCTGGACCTGCCCGACATGAAACTGTGAGCGCACGGAAGGATGGCAGGTGATCTTGTCGGCGGGATTCAACCAGCCATGGGCAAGCAACGCGGTCGGCGCGGCGCAGATGGCAGCGACCCACTGGCCCCGCTCCCGCTGACGCACCAGCCAGTCGCGCACGAGCGGGCTTTCGGCCAGGTGCTTCGCGCCCTCGGCACCGCCCGGCAACACCACGACTTCAAATTCACGCGCCGGATCGACCTCGCTGAGAAGAACGTCGGCGAGATGCTGCGTCTTGCGCGCGGCGGTGATCGGCCCCAGCACCAGACCGGCCACGACCGTCTCGATTTCCGCGCGGCGCAGGATATCGATCACCGTGATCCCCTCGATGTCCTCGAAGCCGGGAGCGAGAAAGACCAGGGCGCTCATACGGCGGCGACCTTGGGCAGCGAACCGGACGATGAGACGGCCACCGTTGCGACGGCGGCGAGAATCCGGCTACGGCGCGTGGTGAATTCCTCCGTGCGGACGACATGCGCCGCGATGTCCTTCGACCAATCAACGGGGACGTCGATCCACGATTTGCAGCCTTCGTAATCCGGCGAGGGTTGCAGGCGATGCGGTAAATTAATCTTGGAAACGCGCACGATCAGCAGGTGCAACCCCGCCTCCATGCCCGGGCGGTCCTGATAACCGAAGCGCTCGCGCAAAATCTCCTCGCCCCAGTAATGGGCGTCCTCCAGCCGCGCGACCTGGTCCCACGAACTGAGATAGATCGCATCGGTCACCTCCGCAAAATATTGGAGGGTGAAGTCCTTTCCGGCATCGGTCGCGGGGGCGATCAGGCGGCGCAGTTCGGGCTTCGTTTTTTCCCATTGCTGATGGTACCGCGTGGGAAACAGCCAGAACTTCGGGTGCTTCGCCTGGAATCCGGCGCGCCCCTCCGCGATGCCGCCCTTGCGCAGGAGAATGATTTGCGCGCCTTGGCCGAGCGCCTCGACAATGGCTTCCCATTCCTTGAAGGCGGGAGCGCTTAGGGTGGCGGGCTCGTCGACTGGCAAGGTGGCCTCATCAACTGCTTCCGGTTTCGAGTCGGATTTCACGACGGAGCTTTCCGGAGGATCAGACAGCGTTTCATTGACGACAGCGGCATTCTTCCAAAAATAAATCGCGCCGGAAAGCACGGTGATGATCAGCGCAATCCAATAAAACCAGATTTGCGAGGCACCGAGAAAATGGGCGAGAGCCGTGTCCTGCCATCCGAGCTCACCGAGGCTGAGGGTCGTCAGCGAGACGAGGATGGCGACAATCTGCGAGATGGTCTTGTGTTTGCCCACCCGCTCGGCAGCGAGGATTTTTTGTTTATGAGCGGCGATCTGGCGCAGGCCGCTGATGAGAAACTCGCGGCTCATGATGATGACCACCATCCACATCGGCGCGACCCCGCGGGCCACGAGCGCGATGAGTGCCCCGATAATGAGAATTTTGTCCGCGAGCGGATCGAGCAGCTTGCCCAAATCCGTGACCAAGTTCCGACCGCGGGCAATCGAGCCGTCAAGCCAGTCGGTGAAGCTGGCCAGCGCAAAAATGAACAGTGCGGTTGTTGCCGCGTAGGGCCAATCAAACGACAATGAAATGATCATCAAGCCGCACATGCCCAGCCGCGCAACGGTAAGTTGATTCGGCAGGTTAAGCGTGGGGGCGCGGCGGAGGGTCATATAAAAGGGGGAATAGTTGCCCTCACAACCATGCGCCAGTTTACGTCGTTTCTCAACCCGGCAATTTACAAAAGCATTTGGCCACAAAGAGCGCAAAGAACACATAGATGGGGAGGCGGAACGAATAGCCTTCTTCGGTCTCTTTGTGTTCTCTGCGTTCTTTGTGGCCAATCCCCTACAAGATCAGCTTCAACGCACCCAGCGCCGTACAAATCAACAGGAACCTCTCAAAAATCTTTTGCGGCATGATCTTGGCCAGGCGGTGTCCGCAAAAGGCCCCGACGACGACCAGCGGCGCGAGCATCAGGGCCAGTGTCAGCGAGGTTCCGTTCGTTAATCCAAGCTGCGCGCTGAACGGAATTTTACAGAGATTGATAACGAAGAAAAACCAGACCGAGGTCCCGATCAAGTTCCATTTGGGAAGCCCGACGGAGAGAAAATAGAGGTTCGCGACCGGCCCCGCCGAGTTGGCCAGCATGGTGGTGATCCCGGCCAGCGCGCCCATGCCGGCTCCGAAACTGTGCGATTCAAAAATATGGTCCACCTTCGCGCCAAGCCAACTGCGCAAAAATTGCAGGGCGATCAGGGCCATGATGATCCAGCCGATCAACGGCCCGAACGCCGCTTCCGAAATCCGGTCCATGAGAAAGTACCCGACCACGACCCCCAAGAGAGTCGGTGGCAGAAGCTTCCAGAACACCTTCCAAATGACGACTCGACGATAGACGCCGATCGCGCACAGGTCGCCCACGATGAGCAGGGGGAGAATGAAGCCGGTCGATTCCTTCGCTTTCAGGACGACAGCGAAAAGGAGCACCGGCAGGACGCCGAGACCGGTGAGGCCGCCCTTGTTCATGCCGATGGCGAACGCGCCGAAGATCACCACCACCCAGCCCCCATGGGAAAAGTGGGGCGGCGACAAATGAAGCATGTGAGAGAGGTTGTAGCGGAGGATGGGCGGGAAGGCAAAGGGAACGGCGCGGGGTCATCTTTCTTCTTTCTCAAGTTTACTTGGGAAAGAGGGGAGGCTCCTGTAGCGGCGCGTCTATGACCGTCGAGGAATGCCATAGCGCGTTGCTCGTACGTTCGGCGGTCATAGACGCGCCGCTACAGGAGCAACTGCATCGTTACGGCTCAGGATGATGGAATGTTAAATCAAATGTGAATTTTTACAGACAGAGGGATTGTCATTTCCGCCGAGCAACTTAGATTTCCTCCATGTTCGAACGGTCTTTCCTCGCCCGCTGGTTCCTGATCGGCGGCGGCGTACTGGCCATCGTCAGCCTCGTTCTCTGGCTGGCGCTCCCGATTCGGATGAGCTTGCCGCCCTATCTCCTCACCGCCGTGCTCGCCATCGCCTACGGAGGAGTCTGCCTGAAATCGAACCGTCCCCGCCGCGGCAGGAAACCATGAGCGAAAAAAAGAAAACCGCACTGCTCTCGACCAGTCTGCGGCTCATTTGCACCGACTACGACGGCACCCTGGCCGAGGCCGATGGCAGGCCCGTCTCGGACATCTTTTTCGAGCGACTGACCCAGTGGCGTCAACACGGTGAGGTCTACTGGATCGTCAACACCGGACGCACGTTCGCCAGTCTGGAAGAGGACCTGCTCCGGCGCAAGGCCCCGATCTGGCCGAATTGGGTCGTCTCCCTGGAGCGTGAAATCTGGCTGGTGCGCGACCGGCGCGGCGTCGGCTGGTTCGAGTGGAACCGCAAATGCGAACTGATGCACACGCAGCTCTTCGAATCGGTGCATCCCGTGTGGAAAAATATCGAGGACTACATCACGCGCCACACCAAGGCCAAATTGGTGGAGGACGCCGGGTCGCCGCTCGGCATCATCGCCAGTTGCGAAGAGGAGGCCGACGAGATCTCCGCCTTCATGACCCCGCTGCTGGCCAACTGGCCGACACTGGTCGCGGTGCGCAACTCGATCTACTTTCGTTTCAGCCACAAGTTCTACCACAAGGGCGCGTGCCTGGAGGCGATCGCCAGCGGCCTGGCGGTCTTGCCGCCGCAGATTTTCGTGGCGGGCGATCATCTCAACGACCTGCCGATGCTCGATCAGCGTTACGCGCGGCACGTGGCCTGCCCCGGTAATTCCGTGGACGAAGTGAAGAAAAAAGTCCGCGCCCAGGGCGGGCATGTCGCAACTGCCCATGTCGCGGAGGGGACCATCGAGGCCCTGGATAAACTGTGTCCGCTGCCGAAGAGGTAGGGGAAGCTCTCGATTTTAAAACGCCGTCATCCTGAGCGGAGGCGAGCCTATCGATTTACTCTCCTCCCAAGATTCACCCGAGCCACAGTCGAAGGACCCATGTGGATGAAGCTTAAGGCGCGAATGGCGGCAACCAATCCTGAAGAGAAAGGCATATCTCTCGCCTGATCGGAGAACGGTGAGCCGGCCATTCATGCTGTAAGTATTCCGCGCGATCGGGCGTTTTCGTCGGCTTGAAAGCAGGTCCTTCGACTGCGGCTCGAGAAGCTCTTTCGAGAAAAGGAAGTCCGTTGTCTCGCCTCCGCTCTGGATGACGGTGTTTTAAAATCGAAAGCCCGGTGGGAATTTTCGCTGGCGTTGAATCGGGCTAGCGCGAGGGCCTTGACCCAGACGACGACGGCGGTGGGGCCGTCGCCGGGGCCGGATAATAATTCACGCCATCGGGCGCGGGCGCGTGAAACGATGGCGAACTGTTTCCCGCAGGCTCCACAGGCGGAGATGCGGGCACATCCTGCGTGACCTCTTTCGGCGGCGCTTCCTGTTTCGTCGGACTCTTCCGCACCACCAACTCGATCCGGCGGTTCTTTTCGCGGCCTACCGCGGTGCCCTCATCGGCCACCGGTTGCGTGCCACCCAAGCCCGTGGCGACCAGCCGCTTGCTTCGGATATGACCGGCGATGAGTAGATTGCGCACCGTCTGCGCGCGCTCCTTGGAGAGAGTCAGATTGTAGTCCTCGTCCCCGGTGAGATCGGTATGGCCTTCGATCGTCAGCGACAACTCAGGATGGAGTTTCAGGATCGCGACGACCCGGTCGATCACCGGCTGCGAGGCGGCATCCATGTCCGGTTTGCCTGGCAGAAAGGTCAGCGGCAGCACCACCCGGCCATCACTGATCAGGGCCGTGCCGATCGGGTCCTCCGCCGCGTCAGGCGTCGGAGATGGTGTTGGTGCTGGCGGAGGAACAACCGGCGATTGCGGCGCGGGTACGGGTGCGGGAGCAGGCGGAGGAGTGGACAACGCGGCGGGCAAGCTCGGGGGAAGCGCCGACGTTGCTGCCGCCAGTGTTTGCGAAGTCGCCGCTCTCGACTCCATGATCGTGAGCACGTTGACTCTCACGCCGGGATTGAGAAAGACCCAGACTTGTCGTCCGTCCTTGTCCAAATGAAAGGTCTCGGTCACGTTCCCGACCGCGCCGCTTTTTTCCACGGTATAGCCCGCCGCAGCGGCCAGTTTTTCGTAGAACCGTTGCGACTTCAACAACGAGGGAGCCGCCCCGGAACCAGCCCATTCGTAGCGTATGACAAAGCGGTGCCCCTCGACCGGTATGGCCTCCAGATGATTCGCGTCAATCGGCAGGGGCCGGGAAACCGCGAACGTGAACACGGAGGGATTGTCCTCGTCGTAATCGGTGATCTCGAATCCCGGCATGTGCGTCCAACCCGGGTAATCGTGGGAGCCTTCCACATCGCCCGAATCGGCCAGGACTGGTCGCGCCAGAAAAGCGCAGGCCAGCAGGCAGGGCAGGAGGAAGAGCCGGTCACGGAGACGCATGACGAAAATGTAACCGCGTCCCCCGCCATTCTGTCCAATGCAATCGGCACAAGCCATGCTATGCTGAAGGTATGGAACTCCCCGAAGAAGTGGGCATTATGACCCTTCCCAACGCGATCCTGTTTCCGCAGGCGCTGCTGCCCCTCTACATTTTCGAGCCCCGTTACCGGGCCATGCTCAAGGATTCGCTGGAAAATCAGCGCATGTTCGCCGTCGCCCTGCCGCACACCTCGTCGAGCCCCAACCTGGTGCCCCACCGTGTTGCCGGTGTCGGATTAATTCGCGCTTGTGTCGATAAACCGGACGGTACGTCCAACCTGATCCTCCAGGGCGTCAGTCGCGTGCGCTTCACCGATTTCGTGCAGGAGAAGCCCTTTTACGTGGGCCGGATCGAAATTCTCAGCACGGAGGAATCCGACGCCATTGAGGTCGAGGCGCTATCCGTCAAGGTGCTGGAGATGATCGGCGTCATGCACGATGCTGGAGAAATCCAGGCCGAGGGTATTCTCAAGTTTCTCAACGAGATCAAGGACTACGATGCGTTGGCGGATATCGTGACCTACAGCTTCATCGACGACATCACGCGCAAGCAGGACATTTTGGAGACCCTGAATCTCCGCCAGCGGCTGCAAAAGGTGATTGTCGGGTTGCGGCGGCAGTCTTCCTCCGGGCCGACGTTGGGCTAAAGGTAGTGGGGCGCGCATCACTCTGTGGTAGCCGTCGACTGCGGGGCCACGGTTCTTCCCCATTTTCTCCTGTAGAGCGCCGGGCTTTAGTTGCGCCTGTCCCCTATTTACCGGGAACTTCCTTTGAAAAGGCTCGTGTAGCGAGTTCCTTTTGCCATGATTGAGCCAAATTTTGCCGTCGCCAGCCTGAATTCTCAATCATTCACAAAAAGCGCCGCAGCGCATCGCGAACTTCCAAATTTATGACGAATCTGCCCATTCAAATCGAACAGATATCGCGAACTATTCGGCTGAGCCATTGTCCAGCGAATGTTCGTATCAGCCGATGGTTTCAGAAGTCCAAGTTTACCTCGGTTTGTCCCCTTTATTTCTACTGGCGCCTCTCGCGCTGGGCTTTTGGAAGCTCGCTTTTTAATTCCGTCGGAAGCTTTATCTATGAGCGCGGCGGAAAGGAAATTGAAGTTAAGTTCAACGGTCGAAATGCTCAATTTCACGCGCTTTACGAAAAGTATTATGCTTGTGGTTACGAATTGGAGACTGCCGCTCTGTTGTTGCGACTGGCCAGCCGTGGAGGCGTTTTTTATGATATCGGCTCCAACTGGGGCTATTTCTCCCTGCTTGTCGCCGCTCTGCCCAATTTTAAAGGTCAAATCTACGCATTCGAACCCAACCCGCGTACATTTATCGACCTAAAAAGTACGGTGACGCAGACTGAACTCGATGGCTGCGTAACGCCTTTAAATTATGGATTGGGAAGCAAGGATGGGGTTTTAACCCTGGTGGAAGCGGACTCATTTAATACCGGTCTTGCCCGGCTGACTTCCGGCGGTGAAGGACCCGGCGTACCGGTGCATAGACTTGATTCGTTGAATCTAGAGCCTCCAAGTCTGATTAAATTAGACGCTGAATTCATGGAAAAAGACATTCTGGAGGGCGGCAAGGAGCTCATTCAACGTCATCACCCCCACATCGTTTTTGAGAATTTTCTCTCCCCGGAAAATCCAAGCCAAACCTACGATACCCTGAATTTGTTAGAGAGTTGGGGCTATCGTCTTTTTAATCCAACTCTTCTTTTCAAACGGGATGATCTGCCCGTGCTTGGGAGCTATGGCGATGATTTCAGCGCACTAATGAAAATCGACCCCAATCCGCAAACTATGTTGTTTGATATCACCACCAACAATCGCTTCCTGATGCGTGGCCAACTCAATGTATTTGCCTGCCATGAGACGCGGCTTAACGAGCTTACCGACGGTGACGGCTTTCTTTTTCCCAATGACTAGGAGTTCTAGATCGCGATATCACGGTCCCCTGCCAGAATCAACTGGAGAGACGCGAAGAGTAAGACCATCGCCAACGATCCCTCACTTTCTCCTTTAGAGCACAGCACCAGTATGTTTCCATGACGCGGTGTCGAATGGAAGCGAAGCGAGCCTGGGCGAACGCCTGAACGGAAAGCTGCATCAATTTTTCGTCGCGCTGATTCTCCTTTGGGTCGTCCTGGGCGGATTCCGTCCTATGATGGACAACGTTGACCTCGGCTGGCACGTCGCGCAGGGACGCTGGATGGTGGAGCACGCCGCCTTTTACCGGCAGGACGCGCTCAATTATCCGAATCTCGGCCACGCCGTGATCGATGAATATCCGCTCTTTCAGGTGATCCTTTATCTCGCTTGGAGCCTCGGCTGGTGGGGACCGTGCCTGCTCACCGCGCTGGCGTACGCGGTCCTCGTCGGCGCCTTGATTCGCGCGGCCCGCTTCTTCGATCTCCGGACCTCGTCGCTGCCTCCCCTCGCCATTGGCTTGATGTTGCTCTTCTTTCAAGTCGCCTTTCCGCTGCGACCGCATCTCGCCACTTATCTCGGCGTGACTCTGCTTGGAATTTTTCTTCTGCGCCATCGCCATGAGACCAACTGGACCGCTTTCTGGCCGATGGCGCTGCTTCAAGTCGCATGGACGAACAGCCACAGCGGTTTTGTCCTCGGCCCCGCGATGGTGGGACTGTTCGGCGCGGAAATGGTCCTTCGCCATGGCGTGCGCGACCGCTCCCTCCCCTGGACCACCATCCGCACTTGGCTCGCCGCGTTCTTTCTCATCCAGCTGGCCTGCTTCGTCAACCCCTATGGCTGGGACCGCTTTGGTCCGCCTTTTTATCAGGACCGGTTGGAATCGATCCGCGCTTACGTCGGCGAAATGGAGCCGCTTGGCGGTCTCTACGCCACCATCTACCAAAGCATGACCCTGCTGGCGGCTTTCCTCGTTGCGCTAACGATCTTCTTTCGTCGCGGGGCGGTTTGCTACACCTTTCTCTTCTTCGCTTTTTTCTTTTATTTCGAGGCGCTCACGGTCAAAAAAGCGTGGCCGGTCTTCGGCCTGTTCGTGCCGCTGCTGGTTTTGAGTGCAGGAGCCTTTTCCTCCTCCAATGCCCTGCGCAAGCCGATGGCCTGGCTGAGCGTGATCGGTCATTTGCTCATCACCGCATTCGTCATGTGCGCCTTGTATATTGAACTGGCCCCGTCGTGGCCGACCAGCATCAGTTCCATGTGGCGCGAGTTTGATCACGGTCGCTCCGAACAATCCTACGACGCGGCGGCGTGGATGAAAGCGAACCATGTGGACGGCCGCCTCTTTCACCGCTGCGAGGACGGCGGCATGCTGCAAATGGAGGGCTTCGACCACGGCGAAACTTTTTCCGACACCGGTTTTGGGAAGTATGACGAGGCGTTCATTCACGAGGTTGGCGTGGTCAATGAACGACCGGCCCTCGTGCCGCGTTATCTGGAGGCCTACCACCCTGACTACGTCGTCTGCAGCACGTTTTGTTACCGCTGGCCTTATTATCTCTACCAAAATGGCTGGCATCCCATCTTTTATACGCCCAATAGTTCCGTCTGGACGCGACCGGACATGCGCCCCGATCTCCCCCGGGTGACCAACAGCGAAATCGAGGCGGCTTTCGACCGCGATATCTCCGCCAACGGCAGGCCCGTGGATACACGCCTCTTCGGCCGCAACCTGATCGCCCTGAATTCGTACGGGCTGGAGGATTTCGCCTTCGAAAAACTGACCTCGTTGCCGAAGGACCTCCATCACGCACCGTGGTATTGGGAGGCCGCGCGGTTCATGTGCGTCTCCAAACCGGAGTTTTCCCCGCAGCACCGCCACGCGCTCCTCGCCGAAGCGGAACGGTTGCACGACGACGGCCTCACTACGGAATTCCGCGCCTACGCCCTCAATGCCGACGGCGATACCGACGGCGCACTCCGCATCCTCGAAGGCATCCCGCCCAAGCAACTCGGCAATTACGAAGCGGAACTCCTTCTCAAACTTTACCTCGCCAAAAACCGACCTGAGGCGCTTGCCCTGGCGCAACGCACCGATTGCTTCGATCTGCGCAACGGCCACCACTGGCAATATCTCGCCCTAGCGGAGGAACAAGCCGACCATCCCGAAGCCGCCGTCCGCGCCTGGAAAAAAGCCGTCTTCTATTGTCCCGATGACCCTGACCTGATCACGGCCGCAACAGATTTCGCCACAAAACATCAAGATACCGCATTGACCCAAGCCATCGAAGCCAGTTCCCGCGCCTACGGGCAGCAATAACCGTGGATTCACAGAAAGCACCACGCTCAAAAACGCCGTCATCCTGAGCTTGTCGAAGGACCAGACACGCTCCGGATAGAAACCCAATCGGACCGAGAGCAAACGCACATCAATTGTCATTCCGTATCATTCGAGTTCGCGAACATGCGTCTGGTCCTGCCACACGTGTGCGCGACAAGCTCAGGATGACGGATAGCTTTATTCAAGTTCAGGTCGCTACAGAAAACATTGCCCCCCGCCACCCCGTCTGTGCTACAGTCTCGCGCATGATTTCCCATTCCTCCCGTCCTGAGCAGACCATCTCCTGGCAGTCTTGGACGTCCCTCGTCCTTTTCGTTGCCACCGCGCTTTTCCTTGGCGGTTGCGCCTCCATGTCCACCACCAGCAGCGGCCCCTACCACGTCGATGCCTATGCCCCCGTTCAGCCGAAAAATGTGAAGGTGTACGTTTCGCTCAACGCGGAAATCGTCTACGTCATGGAAGGCGATACCTGCCTATTGGCCACTCCTATCACGGTGGGCACGCCCCAGAATCCCACTCCGACCGGCAACTTCAAGGTCACGGAGAAGAATCCGACCAAGCGCTCCGGCGAATATGGCTTCTGGGTCAACGGTGCCACGGCAGTCTCCGGCGATGCGGGCAAACCTCCCGGACCGGGTTATTCGTACGTGGGCTACCCGATGGCCAATTGGGTCGGATTCGCCCCCGGCTTTGGTTTCCACGAAGGCTATGTCTGGCCCATCCCCCACTCACACGGTTGCCTGCGCATCAACAAGAATGCGTCCGCGAAGTTCTTCCAATTGGTCCAGGTCGGCACGCCGGTCATCATTGCCCGGAGCCTTCCCGAGGACGCCACCATCGGCAAGAATGTGGTGCACCCGACCGACTATAAAGATCCCGATCCCCCAGCCGCTGAGTTGATCAGCCCCAACTACTTCACCGAGCCGCGCGACAGGCAGTTGTTGCCTCCAGTGGGAACAGCCGCCGCCACCACATCCACCGCGGCAGCACCTGCGGCGGGAGCAGCAGCAGCGCAGTAAAAGCGCGCTCCACCTGTAGCGGCGCGTCTATGACCGCCGACCGGATAAACAACGCACTTCGATTTGTCCTCGGCGGTCATAGACCGCCGCTACAGACTGAACTGACTCCGACGTAACACTTGCCCTTCGCGACGCCTGCCTCTAAGAGCCATTCATGGAAATGAGTTGGGTCCACGAAATCATGCTGGCGTTCATCGCCATCCTGCCCGTCGTCAATCCGTTCTCGAAGCCGCCCATCTTTCTCTCCATCACCGAGGGCCTCTCCCCGGAGGAACAACGCCAGCAGGCCTTCAAGTCGTGTCTCTATGCCTTCTTGATTCTCATCGTCTCGCTTTTGGCCGGGACGTTCATCCTCGCCTTCTTTTCCATCTCGCTGCCCGCGCTGCAAATCGCCGGCGGCCTAATGATCGCCCGCACCGCTTTCCAAATGCTCAACCCGCAAAAGGAGCACCACCAATCCGCCCACGAGGAACAGGAAGCGCGCGACAAGGACGACATCTCCTTCGTTCCCATGGCCATGCCCCTGCTCAGCGGCCCCGGTTCCATCGCCGTGATGATCAACCTCGCCACCGACGCCGCCCACTTGA
>Ga0206955_1114_pt1 | contig 21528 bp, 18 predicted proteins | sample Alteio_BWOrgHeat_34_FD_153247 | JGI IMG/M metagenome (GOLD analysis project Ga0206955, IMG submission 153247) | Enriched cells from forest soil in Barre Woods Harvard Forest LTER site, Petersham, Massachusetts, United States -... | ecosystem: Environmental > Terrestrial > Soil > Temperate forest >...
GCCCGAATTGCAAGAAAATTACTTATTGCTTCACGTGATTTTCACCTCCGTCGCGCTGCATTTCTAACTAAATTGAAGATTGAAGTATAGATAAGTGCGCAGTTTTCATGACGGAAAAATTATTGCAATTCATTTGGGCACACAGGTATTTTAATTATATCGCCTTGCAGCTGGAGTCGGGCGAGCCGGTTGAAATTATTTTTCCCGGATTTGATAACAGGAACCAGGGGCCGGATTTTCTTCATGCAAGGATCAGGATAAAAGAGACGATCTGGATTGGTCATATCGAACTTCATCTGAAGACCTCTCATTGGAACGATCATCAGCATAGCCGGGACGCCAATTATGACAGCGTAATCCTGCATGTCGTCTGGGAGCACGATGCAGCAGTCAAAAACAGAAATCTGCCAACGCTGGTTTTGCAGGACAGGGTGCCATTGATCCTTCTCGAGAAGTATAGAGCATGGATGGGAAGTCTTTCCTTTGTTCCCTGCCAGCAGCATATTGCGCAAATCAACGCGGGCACATGGACTCCATGGATGCAGCGATTGACGACAGAAAGAATGCAACGTAAAATGGTCCTGATCTCGAATCTGCTGAGGCAGAACAATGACCATTGGGAGGAAACGGTCTGGTGGCTGATGGCCTCCAATTTCGGTATCAGGGTTAATGCCGGCGCTTTTGAATCGATAGCGAGGACTTTACCGGTTTCCATTCTTGCCCGGCATAAACACCAGTTGCCGCAGTTGGAGGCCTTGTTATTCGGCCAGGCAGGTCTTCTGAACAGAACTTTCAAGGATGGCTATGCGCAGCATCTGCAAAAGGAATATGTGTTTCTCAAGAAAAAATACAGGCTCCCCGAAGTATATGAAAGAATGCATTTCCTGCGAATGAGACCAGTGAATTTTCCCACCATCAGGCTTTCGCAGCTTGCTGCCTTGATTCATCAATCATCGCACCTCTTCTCTAAAATTAAGGAAACGGCATCGGTCGGGCAATTGTACGAAATGCTGTCGGTTTCAGCTTCGCCCTATTGGGATGATCATTATGTATTTGATGAAGAAGCAGCATCCATTAAGAAAGCCATGGGTCGGCAAATGACCGAAAACATTATTATCAATACGGTAGCACCATTGCTTTTTGCCTATGGAAATTTGAAGAGCGAAAGCAAATACGCCGACAGAGCGCTTGAATGGCTGAAACTCACCGGCACTGAAAAAAAATGAAGTGATTGCAAAATGGGAGACAATTGGCGTCAGTGCTGCAAATGCCCTGCACTCTCAGGCCCTGTTGGAATTGCGATCTTCTTATTGTGATGTGAAGCGATGCCTCGAATGTGCAATTGGCAATGACATGCTGAAAATTATACCGGATGCATAATGACAATTCAGGACCATTCAGGCAAGGCTCTTCCACCCAAACACAATATTTAATTCGATATCGGGATTAATGCTGTAAATAACGGGACAGGTATGTGCAGCGCGTTCGAGAATAGCCCGTTGTTTTTCATTCAGGTCCGTTTCCTCTGGAAAATGAAATGTTAAATTAATGCCTCCGATCCGTCTGGGTTCTGATTTCATGATCTTTTGAATTTCAATTTTGACACCTTTGATATCGACGTTCAAATCGCGTGCCTTGATACCCATAATCGTCAGCATACACGATCCGAGGGCCGTGGCGACGAGGTCGGATGGGGAGAACCGCTGGCCTTTCCCCTGGTTATCCATCGGAGCATCCGTTTCTATGAAAGAACCCGAGTGCAAATGCGTAGCAACCGTTCGCAAATCCCCATCGTAAATAACAGTTGAAGTCATAAATTTTTTTATAAATTTACGCAGTTAATATAAATCGTAACCGGTGAAGAAAATTTTGCTGATCGCTTTAGCCTGGATAATAACGACAGACCTTCTGGCACAGGATAATCCTTCCTCCTCCTCCACAACGCCCGGTTATCCGCCAAAAGACAAAAAAACAGCAAAAAGAGAACGGATCAATAACCTGATGAAGATGGAAGAAGAGGGCGACCTGATTTTTAACAAGCATGGCTTGTTTGGAATTAAGCTCGCGACCGACGGTTATGGTATATTCTACGAAAGAGGAAAATTCAAGACCAACTCACGAACAGTTTTACTCCAGTTTGAATTAAATGAAAAAAAGAATCCCAAAGACCACAAAGTTGCCACAGGTTATTTCAATGGGTATAGTTTCAATTCTGTTGTGATTGGCAAGCTGAATAATTTTTACCAGTTCAAGGCTTCGATAGGCCAGCAACACCTGATAGGGGGGAAAGGAAACAAAAATGGCGTGGCAGTTACTGCGCTGTATACCGGCGGGCTGTCGCTTGGCATTTTAAAGCCATATTTATATGATGTGGCAACACCGGCCAATTCCGATGAACGGTTGAAATATCCTGAGATTATCGACAGTGGTTATACGCAGGGTATCACGGGGGCGGCAGGTTTTACTGTTGGCTGGAGCCAGGTTCAGTTCAGGCCCGGCCTCAATGCAAAGACAGCATTGCGTTTTGATTATGGCAGATTTAATCAATCGATAACCGCAATTGAAACCGGCATCAGTGGCGAATATTATTTCGGCGATGTGCCGATGATCTATCTTGTTCCAAATAAGCATTTCTTCTTTAATGCTTATGTCACCATCATGTTCGGAAAAAGAAAATAGCATTCTGCTTCGTTAGTTGCTTCGCCTTCTCCTACCGCAAATGAAAACTCCAACTTAATCCGTATCTGAATCAGCAAACGGATTCTCTCACCATAAATATTCTACAATGAGAAAGTATTTGTTGGGCCTCGGATTATTTGTCGCTGCAGCAGCATTTGCTGCTGATAAAGGAACCTGGACCGGATTTATCAGCGATGCACATTGCGGCGCAAAGGGCAATAATGAAGCACATGCTTCATGTGCAAAAGAATGTGTCAAGAAAGGTTACGCCCCGGTATTTGTCGTGGGCGACAAAGTATATACGATCACTGACCCCAAAAAAGTTTCTGATTATGTCGGAGACAAAGTGACCATTACCGGAACGATCACCGGCGACAAGATCGATATTGAAAAGATCAGTAAATAAACCCGACTTCACGAGAGAGGCTGACAATATCAGCTGTCAATGCGGACTCGCCGCAGGGAAAGCCTTTGCTCCCATCGTAGGCGAGTCCCGCAGAATTGCACTTTTTACACAAACCACTTCTCAGGCGAGTCTCGCAGCAGGGGTTGGCAATATCGGAGAGTGGCTGCGGACTAGCCGCTATCTTACATTCAGCATAAGCGGGTGCGCTTTCATTTGATATGCGAGTGACGATTGACCGACGAGTCCTGCGCGGTAGAATGCAATGCAAATCGTTCCTGCGGAGACACGCCGGAGAAAGAAAGCGCAAGTCGCAGAATTGCACTTTTAACACAAACCCCTTCTCAGGCGAGTCTCGCAGCAGAGACCAGAAGAATTAGAGAATTGATGCGGACTCGCCGTTATGATCTGCAATGAATTAACATTGTAAGGCACCACCGCTATTTTCGATAGCCAAGCAGGGTGATCAACCGTTAAAAAGTTTTCAGGCTTATTTTTATTTTTAGCCATGCCTGTCAAAACGCAAATACCAGATAACTCCGGCATCTTCTTTATCACCTTCACCTGATTTAAGTGGATTTCGCTAATTAAGATCACCGGGAGTTATGATTTGATCTATAAATGGTTTGATTATCTGAAACAGAAGACCCATTTCATCGTTGGGTACGTTATAATGCCTAATCATATTCATGTGCTGATTGGTTTTCGCAACACCGGCAAAAGCATAAATAAGACAATAGGAAATGGGAAGCGATTTATGGCCTACGGAATCGCTGAAAGGTTAAAGACTCAACGTAAGTTGAACCTGCTGAAATTATTAGCAAACGGAGTGAATAATACGGACAGAAAGCGGGGCAAACTTCATGAAATTTGGAGCGATTCTTTTGATTGGAAAGAATGTAATAGTTGGAAAATGATCAATCAAAAACTTGAGTATATGCATGATAATCCCTGTGTGGGGAAATGGAGATTGGTGGAGAGTCCGGTAGACTATTGGCACAGCTCGGCTAAATTCTACATTACGGGTGAGCAGGGAATCTATCCAATCACCAATTTATGGAACTGGAAGATATCAATTTGTCAGGGGATTGCGATTTGCAGATAGCCGATGAGTCCGCCGAATCATGATAAATTCCCTTCTCAGGCGAGATCGAAACATTCAGGGATAGGCAATATCGGAGAGTGGCTGCGGACTCGCCGCTTTCTTACAATCAGCATAAGCCGGGTGCACTTTCATTTGATATGCGAGTGACGATTGACCGACGAGTCCCGCGCGGTATGAATGCAATGCAAATCGTTCCTGCGGAGACTCGTCGGAGAAAGAAAGCGCAGGTCGCAGAATTGCACTTTTAGCACAAACAGTTGTATTTTTGCGTGTTGTCAATATGCAACCAATGCCCCGATGGCATGTTATATTGTCTAACCGATTACAACTATGCAGGAATTACCAATAGTAAATACCGGCGAACAACCTTCCGGCAACCCCGCCAAAAAACCCAGTTGGCTCCGCGTCAAATTACCGATCGGAGAAAATTACAAGCAGGTCAGAAATCTCGTCGACCAGCACAAATTGCACACGATCTGCGAAAGTGGCAACTGTCCCAATATGGGCGAATGCTGGGGCGCCGGCACCGCAACTTTCATGATCCTTGGAAATATTTGCACCCGTAGCTGTGGTTTCTGCGCAGTGGCGACAGGAATGCCAAAAGCTGTCGACTGGGACGAACCCCAAAGAGTAGCCGAAGCCATCCACCTGATGAAAGTAAAGCACGCCGTGATAACCTCGGTTGACCGGGATGAATTGAAAGACGGAGGCAGTATCATCTGGCAAAACACGATCAGGGCCGTGAAGACGCTCAACCCGGATACGACACTCGAAACCCTGATCCCGGATTTCAAGGCGGAAAAGCCTAATATCCTGCGGATCGTTGAAGTCGCCCCGGAAGTAGTTTCCCATAATATTGAGACGGTCGAACGCCTGACCAAACAGGTGAGGATCCAGGCCAAATACTGGAGAAGCATGGAAACACTGAAAATCCTGAAGGAAGGAAATGTCAGAACCAAGAGCGGCATCATGCTCGGACTTGGAGAAAAGACAGAAGAAGTAGTGCAAACCATGCGCGACCTTCGCAATGTTGGAGTGGATGTGATTACGCTCGGACAATACCTTCAACCCACCAAAAAACATCTCGAAGTCCAGCGCTTTGTGACCCCGGATGAATTTGTATCATTACGCGAGATCGGCTATAGCCTCGGCTTCGACTATGTGGAAAGCGGACCGCTCGTGCGTTCATCTTACCATAGCGAAAAACATGTGATACCAGGATATGGAAAGGCGCAATGGCTCAAAGAAAAAGAACAGACCAATTAAGATTGCATATTCCGGCGCTTAAAAAATTCAGCTTGCTGCGAAAACTGATCGGTATTTTTTTCGTCATTTCTTTCTTCGCCGAAGCTTCTTCGGCCCAGGTGCGCTGGAAAAAGGTGGACAGCCTCTACGGAAACCTGCCACCCTCAGTTCACGTTTACAAGACAACAGACTCGCTCAGCGGAATTCCCTTTGTCGCATACTATGTTTCCGCTGCATTAAAGGACAAAAAACTCCAGTTCACTGCACAGCTATCTAACGGAAATCCATACACGCCCGATCAATATTACCTGCTCGAGAATTCACCATTGGTTGTGGTCAATGCGGGATTTTTTTCTTTTGAGAATGGGCAGAGCCTCAGTACGGTGATTCGCAATGGCAAAATAGTTTCCGAATCAGTGGCGGCTTTGCGGGGAATTAACGAGGACTCAAATATTTATTACTATCCTACCAGGAGCGCCATAGGCATCGGCCGCAAGCGCCGTGCAGACGTTGCCTGGATTTTTACAAACCTTCCGCACCACAGGCCTTATGCATTCGAAAATGCGCCGGTCATCGCTCGGGGTAAGGATCCGGCCCCCAACATTTATCAGTTGAGTGATATCGATTGGAAATGGTGGGAAATGCGAACGGCAGTAGGAGGAGGTCCATGTCTTGTTCATGACGGAAAAATCTGGGTGACCAACAAACAGGAACAGATGTTTGTTGGAGAAGAAAACAAGAAACAACCCCGTACCGCCATGGGCTATACCAAAGATGGTCGTTTGATCATCCTCGTTATCCAGGGGCGCGACCCGGGAAAGGCAGAAGGTGCAACGCTTGATGAAGAAGCGAACCTCATGAAAAATCTAGATTGTTACGAAGCCCTGAACCTGGCAGGGGGCGGCAGCAGTTGCATGCTCGTGAATGGAAAGGAGACGATAAAACCTTCGGAAGACTCAGGACAGCGGCCGGTTCCATCGGCATTTCTGATCAAGTGGAGTAACGACCAAAAACCAAAATAAGATCTGAGTTTTTTAGGACTTTCCCTCCCAAACAAGGGCGCTGGCTCCCAGAATTGCTGCGTCTGATTCTTTCAGGTGGCTGATGAGGATCTTCACTTTATTTTGAAAAACCTGGATCAGGTTAGCCTCCATATGTTCGCGGGTAGGATTCAGTATCAGGTCGCCCGACTTGGTTAACCCACCGAAAAGTACAACAGCTTCCGGGCTCGAAAACATTACGAAATTGGCGAGCGCCAGTCCCAGGATCTTGCCGGTAAAATCGAAAATCTCTTTCGCCACCTTGTCGCCCTTAATAGCCGCCTCATACACTTTTTTGGAGTCCAATTCATCTTTAGGTACCTGCCGCAAGAGGCTCTTTTTCTTGGTTTTACTTAAAGTTTCAATTGCGGTAAGCATGACCCCGGTAGCAGAGGCATAGCTTTCCAGCGAACCTCTTTTCCCGGTGCCTTCGTGAAGTCTTCCGTCGGGAATAATGATAGTGTGTCCAAGTTCTCCGGCAAATCCATCGTGGCCAAGGATCAGGTGGCCGTTGGCAACGATACCACTTCCGACGCCAGTGCCCAGTGTGATCATGATGAAATCCTTCATTCCCTTTGCCGCGCCGTACATCATTTCACCGATCGCGGCGGCATTGGCGTCGTTGGTAAGCACGGTCGGTAACTGAAATTTATCCTGTATTAGCTTGGCAAGGGGAATGATCCCTCTCCATGGAAGATTGGGGGCGTATTCGACGGTTCCCGTATAGTAGTTGCCGTTAGGAGCGCCTACGCCGATGCCACGTATCCTGCCGGTGCCGCCGGCCTTTTCAATAAGTTCGGAGAGATGAAGATGCAGGTCGTCAATAAAACTTTCGACCTGTTTGTGTTTTTTCGTTGATATCCCGGCGGAGAAAAGTACATTACCATCCCGGTCAACTATACCGTATTTGGTTCCGGTACCACCAATATCTATTCCCACTGCCAGGGTATCCAATGAAACATTTCCCGTAGCCTTTGACATGTATGAATATTTGACTTAATAAATAATTCAACAACCTTTCTTCACTAAGGTCAGATTCATCAATGGCCGCCGATTTGTTCATCAAAATTTAAACCCTGCGATTTCAACACAGCTCTTAACCTCACGGCCAGTAGGGCAAGCGCAACAAAACAGCAGGCAGCGACAAGGTAAGAAATATGCATATTGCTGGTTGAGTCACCGACTGATCCCTGAAACGGCGGGATAACGGCACCCCCCAAAATCATCATGATAAGAAAAGCCGATCCCTGGCTCGTATATTTTCCAAGCCCGGCTACACCCAGCGAAAATATACAGGGCCACATGATCGAGCAGCACAAACCACCAGACATGAATGCATAAACGGATATTATTCCTTTTGTTGCCACACCAAATGTCATCGCGAAGGCTGCCAGCAGTGCAAGCGTCAGCAGGGTTTTGACTGGCTTTTGCTGCCCATAAAAGAAGGCCATGATCGCAATTGCAATGCAAATTGAATAAGGTAACAGGTCAGCGATATTGTTTCCGTAGAGGTGATTAATAAAAAGAATAATTCCAAAGGCAATAAAGGGAACGACAATGGTCGCTATCCTTTTCCCCATTTCCGATAAATTAAAGACTCCAATAGCGCCAGTCCATCTACCAATCATAAGACTACCCCAATAGAGCGAAATATATTTTGAGATCTCGCTATCGTGCATACCACCTGCCACTATATATCCGGGTGTTTTTAACAATGCGCCGAAATTGTTATCAATCGTTACTTCCACGCCCACATAGAGAAATATTCCGATCATCCCAAGTATTAGCTGTTGATATTTCATGGCACCCCATCCTTCACCATTCTTTGAAGCATTGCTATAAGATGTAAACAGGACGCCAATTACGATCAACAATGTGATCGCCGTAAGAGGGAGTTTTCCTATTTGAGTGAGCTGGCCGACTATGATTACGAGTACAATTAAACCTGTCAGTAATATTAGAGAAAATGATGCTTTGCGCGAAGCTTCGAACTTTGCATCATCTTTCCCACTTGGCAATTTCGAGAATGTGAAAAATAATGCTACCGCAGCAAATACGGCCGCAATAATCATCCAAAAGGTATTGACATTCGTGACGGTAACAACTGCATTGGCGCTCGAAGGTGTGCCAAACAAAAAGAAACTGACTATGATCGGTCCCAGTGTTGTGCCCAAAGAATTCACGCCACCTGCAAGATTTAACCGGTGAGAACCGGTAGACGGATCACCGAGAGCAATTGCAAATGGCTGGGCGGCTGTTTGCTGCAAAGAAAAGCCCAGTGCCACCACAAAAAAGGAGGCCAGGATTGCGGGAAAGGAATTTGCATTGGCAGAAGGAATGATCAGCAATGCACCGACAACCGATATTGCCAGTCCGTATATAATTCCCTTCTTGTACCCAATCTTATTTAAGATATCATAGCCCACTAAACTCGATAGCAAGTAAAGAATGAGCGAGCCGATAAAATACGCGCCATAGAAAGCCGAACCAATCAATTGCGATTGAAATTGGTTGAGGCTGAAATGAGTTCTGCAGAATGGAATAAAAATGCTATTCGACGCTGCAATAAATCCCCAAAAAAAGAAAACGATAACTAAGGTTGCAAGGGCTCCACTGTTGGTGGGTTGTTTAGCTTGGGTCATAAGCAATCGATAATTTGGTTCGGTTAATTTTAGTAGCTCAATTTATTTAGGTGTTGAAAGTACCAAGTTTTTGCGAAGCGAAAAATTTTTTCATAGCATATCATCAATAAACGAAAATCCTTCATAAATTGAAAGACATTTGATTGCAAATGCTACGGCAGGGTAATAAATTTCCGGTCGGTTGAATCCACGCCAGGAACAAAAATTCAGAATCCGGAATTCAAACTTTACACTTTTCAATGGAAATACTTCATGTGTCAGCAGAATGTTACCCTGTAGCCAAAGCCGGCGGATTGGGCGATGTGGTCGGCGCGCTTCCACAATACCAACAACAATATGGGCATACCGCCAAAGTGGTGATGCCGATGTACAAAACAAAATTCCTGTTGGAAAATGAATGGGAAGTTGTGCATAAGGGTTATACCAACCTGGGTTCCTGGTGGTTTATTTATACGGTCATCAAAGAAAAAACGAATAAACTCGGATTTGATCTTTATCTCGTTGATATCAACGGATTGCTTGATCGCGATAAGATCTATGGCTATGATGACGACACTGAAAGATTTACTGCTTTTCAAATATCGGTTGTCGACTGGGTTTCTGCATGGAAACATAAGCCGGACACTGTGCACGTGCATGATCATCATGCAGGATTGATTCCTTTCATGTTCAAATATGTTTACCGTTATCAGCACCTGCAGGATATCCCCACGGTACTCACCATCCACAACGCAGAATATCAGGGCTGGATGGGTTGGGACAAAAGTTATTTTATTCCTGCATACGACAGCTGGAAATCCGGAATGCTGGAATGGGGATCAGCCATCAACCCATTGGCCAGCGGAATAAAATGTGCATGGAAAGTAACAACAGTGAGCCCAAGCTATCTCGATGAACTGCGTCATTCCGCTAACGGCCTGGAAGCATTGTTCGAATACGAAAAAGGCAAATGCGTAGGGATCCTCAATGGCATTGACACGAATGTTTGGGATCCCGCAAAAGATAAATATATAGAAAACCACTATTCCCTGACGACCAATAAGGACGGTAAGCTCCGCAGCAAGACGCTACTTTGCGAAAAATTTCATCTCGACATCAATAAACCGCTGATTGTTTTTATCGGAAGATTAGTAGGGGAGAAAGGCGCCGACATGTTGCCGCAGGCTGTTGGTGATTCTTTCTATTATATTGGAAGGAAGATGAATTTCCTTATCCTCGGAAGCGGTTTCCCGGCCGTGGAAGCACACCTGACCGGGCTGCAGGCGCTAAGCAGGGGTGACTACAGCATTTATGTCGGATACAATGAAACGCTGAGCCACCTGATGTATGCCGGTGCTGATTTTATCCTGATGCCTTCCAGAGTGGAACCATGTGGACTAAACCAGATGTACGCTATGCGATACGGGACTGTCCCTATCGTGAGAAATACAGGTGGATTGAGAGATACGGTCGTCGATTTCGGAGACGCCGGCGGCTATGGAATCCGGTTCAACAATCCGGCAGTTGGCGATATGACCCAGGCAATCTGGCGCGCAGTTGAATTGTACCAGCATACAGAAAAAATGGATGATATTCGCGATACAATAATGCAACTCGATTTTAGCTGGGAAACCAGTGTCAAACAATACCTCGATCTTTACGCATCTTTGCATCCGGTCATTGTCTGATTCATCGAAACGCAAAGAGTGGTTTATCCGTCGGCCATGACATGGAACATTAAAAAACTTTAAACGCAAACATTTGTATGTCAAAAAAAGTTTTAGCTGTAATACTTGGAGGCGGAGCTGGAACCAGGCTCTATCCATTGACTGCCAGTCGTTCTAAACCCGCCGTTCCCATCGCCGGCAAATACCGCCTCGTCGATATTCCGATTTCAAACTGTCTCAACTCGGGCATCAACAGGATGTTCGTGCTGACCCAATTCAACTCGGCATCTCTGAACAGGCACATAAAAAACACCTATCATTTTAGCGCATTCAGCTCGGCGTTTGTAGATATACTTGCCGCAGAGCAAACGCCGGACAATCCCACCTGGTACCAGGGCACTGCGGATGCAGTGAGACAATGTCTGCGTCACCTTGGCCCATTTGAAAGTGAATACATACTGATCCTGTCCGGCGATCAGCTCTACCAGATGGATTTTATGGAGATGCTGAACAATCATATCGACAAAAAAGCCGATATCTCCATCGCGACTATCCCGGTCGCTGACAGGGAAGCCTCCGAATTTGGTATCATGAAAAAAAACAAAGAAGGATATATTACTTCCTTCATTGAAAAGCCGAAGAGCGACGTGTTGTCGCAGTGGGTGAGCGATACAGGGCCGGCCATGCAGGCACAGCAAAGAAATTATCTCGCATCGATGGGGATCTACATTTTCAATCGCCAGCTCCTCGCCGACCTCTTGCAGAATGAATACGTGGAGGCGACGGATTTCGGAAAGGAAATTTTGCCACAGTCGATCGACAAATACAAAGTCATCAGTTACCAGTACGAAGGGTATTGGACGGATATCGGAAATATATATTCATTTTTCGAAGCTAATCTGGGTCTGACCAAAGAGATCCCGGATTTTAATCTCTTCGATAACAATAATGCGATCTACACGCGCGCACGTATGCTGCCTCCCGCCAAGATCAGTGGAACGACGCTCGAAAAAACAATTATCGCCGAAGGTTGCATCATCAATGCATCGCGCGTCGAAAACAGCGTCATCGGGATCCGCACACGAATTGGAAGTGGAACCACGATCGTGAGCAGCTATCTGATGGGTATTGATTTCTATGAGACCATCGAAGAAATAGAGCACGCAAAATCGCATGGACTGCCGACGGTGGGCATCGGAAGCCGTTGTTATATCCGCAACGCCATCGTTGACAAAAACTGCCGCGTCGGTGACGATGTACGCATCAACGGCGGACCTCATCTGGAAAACACCGATCATTCCTTATACACCGTAAAAGACGGAATCGTAGTCATCAAAAAAGGCGCTGTATTGCCAAATGGCTTTGTGATTTGACGTGTAAATTTTGCAAAATTGCATCCTCATTCAAAATCCATATCGCCTTGATCATGCTAACTTTTACATTTACTCTTAAGAGTACATCATGACTACAATTGACATTGCCCCTTCGTCCGTCACCCAGCCATTTGTTAAGCCGAGACTGTCGTTCTGGAATGTCTTCAATATGAGTTTTGGCTTTTTCGGGATCCAGTTCGGATGGGATCTGCAAAGAGCCAATATGGGGCCCATATATGAATACCTGAAAGCCTCACCTGATCAAATTCCATTTTTATTTTTAGCCGCACCACTCACCGGTTTGCTCGTTCAACCAATTATCGGTTATATGAGTGACAGAACCTGGCATCCCTGGTGGGGTAGAAGAAGGCCCTATTTTTTTATTGGCGCGGTGCTCAGCACAATTTGCCTTTTTCTCATGCCGAACAGCAGTTCGCTGTGGATGGCCGCGGGCTTATTGTGGATCCTTGATACCTCCGGCAATATTGCCATGGAACCTTTCCGTGCATTTGTTGCAGACAAACTGCCCGATAGCCAGCGGACACAAGGATTCGCTATGCAAAGTTTCCTCATTGGACTCGGCGGAAGTATTGCATCTTTTCTTCCCTGGATCATGTCACATATTTTTCATGTGTCAAATTTGTCAGCAAACGGATCCATTCCACATTCTGTTCGTTATGCGTTTTATACCGGTGGAACAATTTTCCTTGCCGCAGTATTGTATACCATTTTCACTTCAAAGGAATACCCGCCGGCAGATATCGGCTTCAAAGAGAAAGTAAAGGAAAGCAACAAAGGTTTCGGAGCGGGGATCAGGGAAATCAATCACGCCATATTTAATATGCCCACCAGAATGAAACAACTGGCGCTCGTGCAGTTTTTTACCTGGCCCGGCCTCTTCCTGATGTGGTTCTATTATAATACTGCTGTGGCGAGAAATATATTTCACGCGACCGATACAGCGGATCCTCAATACATAAGGGGCGTTGAATTTGGAGGAGTCACGCTCGCATTTTACAGCATCGTATCTTTCTTATTCGCATTGATACTTCCTGAAATTGCTAAAAAACTGGGCCGCAAACAAACACATTCGCTCTGTCTTCTTTGCGGGGCCATAGGTTTGATCTCTATCGGATTTGTGAAGGAACCGTTCGAATTGTTCATCTGTATGATTGGAGTGGGCATCGCCTGGTCGAGCATTCTTTCCATGCCTTATGCCATGCTGTCCGGCGCGCTACCCGACGATAAGATTGGCGTTTACATGGGCATTTTTAATTTCTTTATCGTTCTCCCCGAAATTATAGCTTCATTATTTTTTGGATGGATCATGGAGCATGTCTTAAAAAACAATCGTATGCTGGCTGTTCAGCTCGGTGGAATGCTGATGGTATTGTCAAGCATCATCTGCTATTTCCTGGTGAAGGATTCCGACACAAAAGCCCCTGCCTGATCCCTGCAATTTCCTAAATTCGAATCCAACAGTTTAAAAAACTAACAGGCCGATCATGAAATACGCAATCATTGCACTTCTTTCTCTTCTGTCACTAGAAATGAATGCCCAGGATTCGCTCCGGATTTTTCCCACGAATTGGTGGATAGGCATGAAGAACCCAAAATTGCAATTGTTATTCCACGCTAAGGACCTTCGTCAATTTCAAAAGATATCTCTATTACCTTACCCGGGGGTAAAACTGGTTTCAACGCATTATTTCAGCAATCCAAACTATGTTGTCGCCGACCTGCTGATCGATAAAACAGCAAAGGCGGGTCATGTGAAGATAATTCTGTCAAAAGATGGCTCGCCCGGAAAGGAAATAACCTATGATTTGAAGGAACGGCGAAAAGGTAACGGCACCAGCTATGCGCAGGGTGTGAATTCATCTGATTTCATTTATCTTCTCATGCCTGACAGATTTAGTAATGGCGATCCTTCCAACGACAGGATTGCGGGACTGAAAGACCAGTCTTTAAATCGTGACTCGATCTTTCTCAGGCATGGAGGGGACCTGCAGGGTGTTATTAACCACCTTGACTACCTGCAGCAACTGGGCGTCACAACGCTTTGGATGACTCCCGTGATCATTAACGACATGCCAGACCGGACTGAACATGGCTATGCTTTTACAGATCACTATACCATCGAACCGCGCTTAGGCGGAGCCGTTATGTATAAGAAGCTTAGCGATGAGTTGCATAAAAGAGGCATGAAACTTATCCAGGACGCGGTGTACAACCACGTTGGCCTTTACCATTTCCTGATGCAGGACCCGCCCGATGCAGACTGGTTCCACCAATGGCCCCATTTTACCCGGCCGAATTATAAAGATCAAACACTCTTCGATCCCTATGCAGCGCCTTCGGATAAAAAGCAAATGTCTGACGGATGGTTTACTGAACAAATGCCCGATCTTAATCAGAACAATCCCTGGCTCGCCAATTTTCTGATCCAGCATGCCATTTGGAGCGTTGAAGAATTCGGCGTCGATGGATGGCGCATCGATACGTATATCTATCTGGATCTTCCCTTCATGAACCGTTGCAACCAGGCACTTATTGATGAATTTCCTTCCATTACAATGTTTGGTGAGGCATGGGTGTACGGAACGGCAAACGAAGCGTATTTTACAAGGAACAATATCAACAGCGCTTTCAAAAGCAATTTGCCCGGTATAACAGATTTTCAAAGTTTGTTTTCCGGAATTCAACCCGCTTTATTGTATCCTCCCAACGGTGTTCAACAGCTATACCAGACCGCAAGCAACGACCTGCTTTACAAGGATCCGATGAATAATGTAATCTTTCTCGATAATCATGATATGACCCGCTTTCTCTCGCAGGTGAAGGAAGATATAGCGCGCGACAGGATGGGCATCGAATGGCTTTTAACATGGCGCGGTATTCCTGAGTTATATTATGGTACTGAAATCGGCATGAAGGGCGAAGCCAATCCTGACGGATGGGTTAGGCTTGATTTTCCGGGTGGATGGGATGGTGATTCCAGGAACGGATTTACCGGTGCCGGCTTCACGCCAGACGAAGCGTCGTTGCAGGCTTTAGTGCGCAAGCTTGCGAATTTCAGGAGATCTTCGTCGGCGCTTAAGACCGGGAAGATGATGCAGTATGTTCCAAAGGATGGCCTCTATGTCTATTCGCGCTTCGATGAACGCCAGACGATCCTTTGCATTATGAATTCCGGCGATGCTATAGCTGCTGCCGATTTCTCCAAATGGTCCGAACGAACGAAAGGATTTACGAAAGGAACAGACATCATCAACGGTCAATCACTCGATATTTCGACAATTCAACAGATCCCGGGTAAAACAATGTGGATTTTGGAATTGAAGAAATGACGATGTGTCTCCGGATAGCATAAACGACGTCTTTAAATATCCCTGGCTTTTTAATGAAGCGCTTAGTCCAATAAGCTTAAATTTATAGTGCCGCCCTGAATTGCAACTGAGTTTTCCGCTTAAAAAAATTACTGCCATATGTCTGACGCTAAGAAAAAAACGGCCGGGAAAGACAAAAAGGTGAAAGAAGAGAAAGCCGGTCCAGGCAAGAAAGATTCCAAATCACAAAAAAAAGACAACGTGGCAAATCCTACAGTTAAGAGATACGAAGACGTTCATTTCGTTGACTCTACAAAGAGCGTTTGGAATTATTCGCGATTTTCGGAGGAGGATATCAGGAACTTTCAGTCGGGCACAAATTACCGTGCCTATAATTTGTTTGGTGCGCATCCTGCCGAAGTTTTGGGTAGAAAGGGTTATTATTTTGCAGTGTGGGCGCCGAACGCAAGCTATGTCTCTGTCATTGGCAATTTCAATGATTGGGACAATGATCAGCATCCGCTGTATGTACGCCTCGAAAAATCCGGAATATGGGAAGGCTTTATCCCGGATCTGCCAAAAGGAGAAGTGTACAAATATCATATCCACGGTTTCGAAGGAAAGCGTCTCGATAAAGGTGATCCCTATGCGAATTTTTGGGAGCAGCGGCCAAAAACGGCTTCAATTACCTGGGAACTCGGTTTTTTGTGGAATGACGCCGATTGGATGAAGAAAAGAAAAAAACACAATTCACTCGATGCTCCGTGGAGTGTGTATGAAGTGCATCTCGCCAGCTGGATGCGCCCCGATAAGAACAATGAAGAAGTTTACAATTCTTATGACCAGATACGCGACCGCCTCGTACCCTATGTGAAAGAAATGGGTTTTACCCACGTGGAATTGATGCCTGTGATGGAACATCCGTTCGATGGAAGCTGGGGCTACCAGGGTACGGGATATTTTGCTCCCACGTCCAGATTCGGAGATCCCCAGGGATTTATGGCCATGGTAGACGCATTTCATATGGCCGGAATCGGAGTAATCCTCGATTGGGTACCATCCCATTTTCCATATGATGCCCACGGTCTCTATATGTTCGACGGCGCTAACACCTACGAATATGCGGACATGCGCAAAGGGTTTCATCCCGATTGGAACAGCTATATTTTCAATTACAAAAGGGGAGAAGTAAAATCTTTCCTCATCAGCAGCGCGCATTTCTGGCTGGAGAAATTTCACGTGGATGGCATCCGCGTGGATGCGGTAAGCTCCATGCTAAAGCTCAATTATAGCCGTACCCACGGTCAATGGGAACCGAACGAATACGGCGGCGATGGCAACCTCGAAGCCATTGCATTCATAAAAGATTTTAATGAAACTATTTTCCGGGATTTTCCTGATGCCCAAACCATCGCTGAAGAGGCGACCGACTGGCCCGGTGTTAGCAAACCTACGTATGCAGGTGGATTAGGTTTTGGAATGAAGTGGATGATGGGCTGGATGCATGACACACTCGACTATTTCAAATTCGATCCGATATACCGGCCACATCATCAGGATAAATTTTCATTCAGCATGGTATATTTCTATGATGAAAATTTCATGCTTCCGCTTAGCCACGACGAAGTGGTGCATGGCAAATCGCCCATGCTCTATAAGATGCCAGGCGATGAATGGCAAAAATTTGCCAACCTCCGGCTCCTTTACTCCTACATGTTCACCCATCCGGGCGGAAAGTTGTTGTTCATGGGAGGCGAATTCGGCGCCACCAGCGAATGGAATTATAAGAGTGAACTGCAATGGGATCTTCTCCAATATGACGCACACCGCCAGCTCAAGGACTGCGTCCGTGATCTCAACCTCCTGCTGCGCGGACAGCCCGCATTATTCGAAAACCAATTCAATATCTATGGCTTTGAATGGGTGGATCTTAATCACCGCGCCGAAAGCGTGATCATTTATAAACGAAAAGGCAAAATGCCGGAGGAAGATCTGCTGGTAGTTCTCAACATGACCCCTGTGGTAAGGAATGACTGGAAAGTAAAGGTGGCTGGCAAAAAAGAATGGAAAGAAATATTCAACAGTGACGAAAAAAAATACTGGGGAACGGGTAACACCTTCAATCCAAATCCCAAAAATGAATTGATCGATAAGAGTCAGGATCTCTACGAATTGACGCTACACCTTCCACCATTGGGAGCATTGGTACTCAAATAGGCTGAATAGATCAACAGCTGGAAGAATTTTTGAATTACATTCTGTCCGGAACCTTTATTCCCAATAAAGCCATTGAAGATCTCAGAACCGTTCCGGTGAGCACAGAAAGTTCCAGCCTGAGTTGTTTTTTTCCTTCGGTTTCCGCCCTGCTCACCGAATGCTCGGCATAAAAAGAGTTGTACAATTTGGCAAGGTTGAAGGCATAGATGGCGACAACGGACGGATTCATCTCCAGCCCTGCCTGTTCAATTACAGAGGGAAATTTTTCCAGGTTAATGATCACGGCTCTCTCTAACGGGAACAACTCCGCGCTTTTTTCACCACCCATTTTGTAGTCCGCCTCCTTTCTCAATATGGATTGAATCCTGGCGTAGCTGTATTGAACAAAAGGCCCTGTAAAACCATGGAAGTCGATGGATTCTTCCGGATTGAACAACATTTTCTTTTTGGGATCCACACGAAGCAGGTAAAATTTTAGTGCGCCCAGTCCAATAGTGTCGTAGAGCGTTTTCAATTCGTCCGGAGAGAAATCCTGCACTTTTCCCAATTCTTCCGTGTGCTGCGCAGCGATGCGAACCATTTCATCAATGAGATCGTCGGCATCCACGACGGTGCCTTCGCGCGCCTTCATTCGCCCGCTGGGCAATTCCACCATCCCGTAGCTGAGATGATAAAGGCCGTCGGCAGATGGAAGCTGGAGCTTCTGTGCAATTAATTTCAGTACTTTGAAATGATAATTCTGTTCGTCGCCCACCACATAAATGCTCCGTTCGCAGTGAAATTCCTTAAACTTATTTACGATCAGACCAATGTCCTGGGTGATGTACACAGCCGTGCCGTCCTTCCTTTGCACCAGCTTCTGGTCAAGGCCATCACTGGTGAGGTCAATCCACACACTGCCATCATCTTTTTTAAAGAAAACATTTTTTTGAAGCCCTTCTTCAATTAAATCTTTTCCGAGCAGGTAGGTTTCACTCTCGTAATAGATCTTGTCGAAGTCGCTCCCTATTCTTTTGTATGTAACATCGAAGCCTTCATACACCCATCCATTCATTTTCTTCCATAGATCAATCACCTCAGGAACACCTGCTTCCCAGTCCACCAGCATTTGTTGGGCAGCTTTCATGATAGGAGCTTCCTTCTCCGCCTGTTCCCCGCTCATGCCTTTCGACTTCAATTCAGCGATCTGCTTCTTGTATTCATTCGAGAACATGACATAATAATCGCCGACAAAATGATCGCCCTTAATCCCGGTCAATTCCGGCGTGGCGCCATTTGCAAAAAGTTTCCACGCGATCATGCTCTTACAGATATGGATTCCACGATCATTGGCAATGCAGGTCTTTATAATGTCATAACCGTTAGCTTCATAGATGGCAGCGACACTCCATCCCAGGAAATTATTTCTAAGGTGACCAAGATGCAGGGGTTTATTAGTGTTGGGAGAAGAATATTCTACCATCACTTTTTCGCCTCTGTTCTTTTTCCTGCCAAAATCTGTTGCGCCGGCATTTACTGAAAGAAAATCGATCAGGGCCGAATCGGTCAATGAAAGATTGAGAAATCCCTTGATCACATTGAAGGCCGAAAAAAGTTGAGCATGGTTTTGAACCAAAAGCTGACCCAATTCCTGTCCCAGGAGTTCGGGGCTTTTTTTTGCAAGTTTGACAAAGGAAAAAAGTACAACCGTATAGTCGCCCGGAAATTCAGGCTTGGTCTCGTTGACGAGAATGTCCTTTAGATCGATTTTGAGCCCATAATTTTCCTGAAGTATTTCCTGAACAACTGATCTGAGCCGGCTTACAATGTCCATTGCTGATAAATTGGGTGCAAAATTACTAAGGAACGGCCATTATAATGCTTTGCAGGGACATTTGTTGATCGCAATTGCAGAAATAGTATCTCAGCAACTGGCGGCAGGTATGGATAATCGTCAGAGATGGGCCTTTGAACCCGCCTATTTTTGCATGATTTTAAACAAATTGAAGCAATGTTTGTCCTACCTTCGCGGCGGCCAAGCCGTGTTATACGATATGCCAAAAAAGCAGATCATTTCGTTTATTGATTTTTTCTATCCGCCTTTTAGAAAAGTACTTCCCGTACAAACTTTCCGCTACGCAGCCTGTGGTGGCTTCAATACATTCCTCGACATTTTCATATATTTTATCGCCTATAACTATATTCTGCACAAGCAGGTATTGAATATAGGCATCCTGGCATTCAAGCCACATATCGCTGCCTTTATCATATCTTTTTGCGTCAGCTTTCCGACCGGATTTTTGTTGATGCGTCATGTAGTTTTTACGGGATCGATACTTCACGGAAGGGTACAGCTCTTCAGGTATTTTGTCCTGGTCGTGATTTGTATCGTTCTCAATTATGTTTTCATTAAGTTATTCGTGGAAAGATTTCATATTTATCCCACGATAGCAAAAATGATCACTACTGCCATCGTCGTTTCCTTCAGCTATATCACGCAAAAAAGATACACATTTAAAGCTCCGGATAAACCCACACCGAGCCTTCAGCCAACAGGTCCGGAAGAATAGTGCAGCAGTTAATCATCACATTTGCTTTGGCTGGGTCATACTGAACCAGTTGCCGCATCCGTCTGTGACCACCGCTTCGATTCCATAAAATTGGTCTTTCGGTGGCGATTGGAATACAACGCCCTTGGCTTTCAATTCTTCGTAGGTTGCCATGCAGTCAGGCGTGTGCATAACTCCCGCGCCAAGCGCTCCTTTATCAAGCAAAAGCTTAAATGCATTTCTCACTTCTTCATCCTTATACATGTAGGGATTGAGTGGCATCAGAAGGCTAATCTGAAGGTCCGGCTGTTCGGGCGCCGTAACTGTGAGCCAGCGAAATCCATTGTCCATTTTGGCGTCGGTATGCACTTTAAAACCGAGCTTGTCGACATAAAAGTCGAGCGCCTTATCCTGGTCGGATACGTAGATAGTTGCGTGTGAAAGTTTTGTTACCATAAGATGTATTTAATAGCTCAAAACTAATCCGATCGGTTATGAATGATTTCTCGAAAATTGCTTTTTATAGACGTTGTGAAGATTCGATAAAACATCCGGGAATAAAACGGGAGGGATTCGATCTGGCTTGTTCTTTCTTTTGCAAAAATGCAGCCCGGTAATTGGAAGGCGTCATTCCTGTTTCTTTTTTAAAAAGTACGCTGAAGGAACCTATGCTCTCAAATCCGACAAGATTGCAAACATCGGAGATCGACAGATTTTCTTTTTCGAGTAATTGGGCCGCGTGCCCGATCCTTCTTTTTATGAGGTACTGGTGCGGCGTCCGGCGATAAACTTTTGTGAATAATCGATGAAAATGAAACCTGGAAATGCAGGCCTTCCGCGAAATGCTATGAAGACTGATCGGCTCATGATAGTACTGGTCCATATAGAGCTTTCCGGCAACAATCTTTTTATAAACAGCGGGCGCAATGACCATTTCGACTGAATTTTACCGGAATCCGGTATTTAATAAATGATGACCTTTATTAGTCGTTGATTACTAAAGGTAAATTAAATATTTTCTGGCATAATTTTTTGGGCAGAAAGGGTTGCGATTGCATCAAACTGCTTATGTTCATTGTTCCATTACAATGACCCGGGCAGGCGTTAATGGCCATTGAAAAAAATTGAATCTCCATGATCACCGTTGTTATTCCTGCCTTAAATGAAGAGAAGACTATCCGGAAAGTAATCCGGCAGGCCAAAAGAAATGAGGCCGTTACCGAAATCATTGTTGTGGATGACCAATCCACCGACAACACCGTCAAAGAAGCCCGCAAAGAGCATGTCAGAATAATTACATCGACCCAGATCGGGAAAGGAG
>Ga0206955_1115_pt2 | contig 20923 bp, 13 predicted proteins | sample Alteio_BWOrgHeat_34_FD_153247 | JGI IMG/M metagenome (GOLD analysis project Ga0206955, IMG submission 153247) | Enriched cells from forest soil in Barre Woods Harvard Forest LTER site, Petersham, Massachusetts, United States -... | ecosystem: Environmental > Terrestrial > Soil > Temperate forest >...
ATTCCATTTGGATCGTGATGCCATTTTTTTCGGCGAGCGGCAGGATCTTCTGCAATCCCTCGACGGAAAAAATGGCATCACGATCCAAATGGAATTGCTGAACAGCAAAGTGGATCACAAGGATTATATGTGCGACAAGACAAGCTGGGGGGTTGAACTTTGTAAACGGCTCGGATCTCCCAATTTCAAATTGTTGTACGACATCTATCACATGCAGATCGATGAGGGTGATGTGATCCGCACCATCAGGGACAATCATCAGTACATCGGACATTATCATACCGGGGGCGTTCCCGGCAGGCACGAAATAGATGAAAGCCAGGAACTGTATTATCCCGCGATCATGAAAGCTATTATTGAAACCGGTTATAAAGGATACGTTGCACAGGAATTTATTCCGGCTGCAAAGGACAAAATTGCTTCCTTAAAGCAAGGCGTTAGCATCTGCGACGTATGATCGAAGCAAATATTTCTATTTATTATCAATACATATTAATCAGCAAAGCATGGCAGACAATAGTTATGATGCAATTGTAATTGGTTCGGGAATCAGCGGCGGATGGGCCGCAAAAGAATTGTGCGAAAAGGGTTTGAAAACAATTATGCTAGAGAGAGGAAGGAATATCGAACACATCAAAGACTACGTTAACGCGAATAAAGAGGCCTGGGATTATCCGCATCACGGAAGAGCCACGCAGCAAATGAAAAAAGATTATCCCGTTCTGAAAAGGGATTATCCCCTGAATGAAGCTAACCTCGACTATTGGGTCAACGAAAAAGAAAGCCCGTATACAGAAATCAAAAGATTCGATTGGTTCAGAGGATACCATGTCGGCGGACGCTCGCTCATGTGGGGCAGGCAGAGCTATCGGTGGAGCGATTTCGACTTTGAGGCGAATGCCAAAGAAGGTATCGGGATCGACTGGCCGGTTCGGTACAAAGAAATTTCACCATGGTACGATTATGCGGAAAAATTCGCCGGTATCAGCGGCAACCGGGATGGCATCCCTCAGTTGCCCGACGGCCAGTTCCTTCCACCGATGGATATGACCTGCGTGGAAAAAGATGTTGCGCAAAGAATCAAGGAACACTATAATGGAAAACGTTCGATCATCATCGGCCGCGTTGCTAATATAACGGTGCCGCATAATGGAAGAACCAATTGTCAGTTCAGGAACAAATGCTGGCTGGGCTGCCCCTTCGGAGCTTATTTCAGCACGCAGTCTTCAACACTTCCCGCCGCCATGAAAACCGGCAACCTCACGCTGAGGCCCTGGAGTATCGTTACGAAGATCTTGTACGACAAAGACAAAAAAAGAGCCACCGGTGTCGAAGTGCTCGATGCAGAAACCAACAAGACCTATATCTACAATGCGAAAATAATTTTCCTCAATGCTTCCACGCTGAACAGCGCCTGGGTTTTGATGAACTCTGCGACTGATGTGTGGCCCGACGGACTGGGCAGCAGCAGCGGCGAACTGGGCCATAATGTGATGGATCATCACCTGGGTGTCGGCGCTTCGGGTATTGTTGAGGGTTATGACGACAAATATTATTTTGGAAGAAGGGCCAATGGTGTTTATGTACCAAGGTTCAGAAACCTTTTTGGCGATAAAAGAGATTATCTCCGTGGATTCGGCTACCAGGGCGGTGGCAACAGGCAGACCTATAACAGGTCTGCAGAAGAGCTGAGCATTGGGGTGGATCTTAAAGAGGCCCTCAGTGAACCCGGGCATTGGACGATGAACCTGGGTGGATTCGGCGAAACGCTGCCTTATCATGAAAATAAGGTCACGCTGGACAAGATCAACAAAGACAAGTGGGGTTTGAATATCCTCGCCATCGATGTCGAATTCAAAGACAATGAAAAGAGGATGAGAAAAGATATGAAAGCGGATGCCATTGAAATGCTGGAAGCTGCCGGCGTAAAGAATGTGAAGGGCCGCGAGGGAGATGGAACATTGGGAAGAGGCATCCATGAAATGGGTTCCGCACGCATGGGCAAGGATCCAAAAACTTCCGTGCTCAACAAGTGGAACCAGGTCTGGGATGCACCAAATGTCTTCGTTACCGACGGTTCCTTCGCCGTGTCTTCTTCCTGCGTGAATCCGTCATTGAGTTATATGGCTTTTACGGCCAGGGCAGTCGACCATGCGGTCAGCGAGCTGAAGAAAAGAAATTTGGGATAGCCATCTCCGTTAGGTAAAAATTAATGTTCAATACTTGAAGCCAATCACAAAAACGAAAACCAACCATGGCAGACAACGTCTATGATGCTATTGTTGTAGGCTCCGGAATAAGTGGCGGCCTTGCCGCAAAAGAGCTTACAGAAAGAGGACTGAAAACGATCATGCTTGAGCGCGGAATGAATATCGAGCACATCAAGGATTACAAAGAAGCGAATAAGGAAGCCTGGGATTATCCCCATCGCGGCGAGCGGACGCAGAAAATGATAAAAGATTACCCCGCATTGAAACGGGATTATCCATTGAACGAAAGAAATCTGGACTGGTGGGCCAGTGATATTGATTCTCCTTACACAGAAATCAAGCGCTTCGATTGGTTTCGCGGCTATCATGTCGGCGGACGTTCGCTCCTTTGGGGAAGGCAGACTTATCGCTGGAGTGATTTGTATTTTGAAGAAAATGCCAGGGACGGCATCGCTGTCGACTGGCCCGTGCGATATAAGGACATTGCACCCTGGTATGACTATGTAGAAAAATATGTTGGCGTCAGCGGATCAAAAGAAGGCCTTCCCGAATTGCCGGATAGCCAGTTTCTTCCTCCCATGGAAATGAATTGCGTAGAGAAAGATGCAGCGGTCCGGTTGAAGGAACATTATAAAGGAATGCGCAAAATGATCATCGGCAGATGCGCCCACGCCACTGTGCCCCTGGATAACAGGCAGTGCATGTACCGCGACAAATGCTGGTTCGGTTGTCCTTTTGGAGGCTATTTCAGCACGCAATCCGTAACACTTCCTGCAGCGATGAAAACAGGAAATCTTACGCTTCGTCCCTGGGCAATTGTAACCAAAGTACTCTACGATAAAGACAAGAAAAGAGCAACCGGTGTTGAAGTGCTCGATGCGGAGACCAACAAGACCTACGTTTACAATGCAAAAATTATCTTCCTGAATGCATCAGCGCTGAACAGTGCATGGGTGCTCATGAATTCTGCAACGGATATATGGCCCGACGGATTGGGAAGCAGCAGTGGAGAATTGGGACATAATGTTATGGACCATCATCTCGGCGTAGGCGCGGGCGGGATCATGGAAGGCTATGATGATAAATACACTTTCGGACGACGCGCCAATGGAGTATACATACCACGCTACAGAAATTTCTTCGACGACAAAAGAGATTATATCCGCGGGTTCGGATACCAGGGCGGCGGCGGACGTCAGGGCTGGCAACGCGAAGTGGCAGAATATAGCATCGGCGCAGACCTGAAAGAAGCCATGACGGAACCGGGACAATGGGAAATCGGTTTCGGAGCCTTTGGAGAAACACTTCCTTATCACGAAAATAAAATCACACTCGACAAGAATAAAAAAGACAAGTGGGGATTGAACGTTCTCGCTTTCGATTGCGAATTGAAAGAAAACGAATTGAAAATGCGCAAGGATATGCTGAATGATGCGATCGAAATGTGTGAAGCTGTCGGCGCCAAAAATGTAAGAGGCGGAGACGGAAATCCTTACCTCGGCAGGGGTATTCACGAGATGGGAACGGCAAGAATGGGCAAAGACCCCAAGACATCCGTGCTCAATAAATGGAACCAGGTCTGGGATGCACCCAATGTATTTGTTACCGATGGTGCGTTCATGACTTCGGCGGCATGCCAGAATCCGTCGCTGACCTATATGGCATTTACTGCGAGGGCAGCCGACCACGCAGTCAGCGAACTAAAAAAACAAAATCTCTAATTAAAGACAAGCCATAAAAAAAAATTGTTGCCCGGCGATTCCGTTCATATTAATTCCAATGCATCCTCTGGTAATACCTATGATGCGATTGTCATTGGTTCAGGTATCAGTGGCGGTTGGGCCGCGAAGGAACTCTGCGAAAAGGGATTGAAAACATTGGTCCTTGAAAGAGGAAGGGACGTTGTGCATTTGAAAGACTATCCTACGGCCACAATGAACCCCTGGGATTTTCCACACCGCGAAAGAATTCCTGCAGCAATAAAAGATAATAATCCCGTGGTGTCACGATGCTATGCATTCAGCGAAGCGACAGCACATTTTTTTGTGAAAGATAACGAGCATCCTTATGTGCAGGAGAAACCGTTCGACTGGATAAGGGGCTACCAGGTCGGAGGCAAGAGCCTGCTCTGGGCCAGGCAGACACAACGATGGAGTCAATTTGAATTTGAAGCGCCGGCAAGAGATGGCTTTGCTGTGGATTGGCCCATTCGCTATCCGGATATTGCACCCTGGTACAGTCACGTCGAAAAATTTGCCGGCATCAGCGGTAATCGTGACGGAGTTCCCAATATGCCGGACGGCGAATTTTTGCCGCCATGGCAATTGAATTGTGTGGAAGAACATATTCAGAAAAAAACGGGGGAAAATTATTCGGACAGGCGAGTAGTGATCGGCCGTTGCGCACATCTGACAACACCGCAACCCATCCACATCGCGCAGGGCCGACAGCAATGCCAGGCGCGCAGCTTGTGCGACAGGGGCTGCCCCTTCGGCGGCTATTTTTCTTCCAATTCATCCACCATTCCCTGGGCAGCAAAAACAGGAAATCTAACGCTTCGCCCCGGATCGGTTGTCCACTCCCTCGTGTATGATGCCGGTAAACAAAAGGCAACAGGAGTGCAGGTGGTTGACGCCAAAACCAAAAAGACCACGACCTATTTTGCGCGCATCATATTTGTGAACGCAGCCTGCCTCAATACCAATCTGATTTTATTGAATTCTGTTTCTGACCGGTTTCCCAATGGAATTGGAAATGACAATGGTCTGCTCGGCCGTTATATTGCATTTCATAACTACCGGGGAAGCATATCCGCAGAATATGATGGACTCAGTGACGGATACTATTATGGCCGCCGGCCAACGCAGGCTTTTATTCCTTCGTTCAGGAATGTGTATAAACAGCAGACGGATTTTCTCCGTGGATATATGGCCTATTTCGGAGCGGTACGGATCGGATGGCAGGGCAACACAGAGGCCGAAGGGATTGGCGCCGATTTCAAGGAAGAAAATACCGGCGCAGGAAACTGGAATATTTTTATGGGCATGCAGGGAGAAACTATTCCCAAACATGACAATCATGTGCGCCTCAGTGGCGATAAGAAAGACGAATGGGGAATTCCGCTATTGGTAACTTCGGTGGATTATGACGACAATGACGAAAAAATGAAAAAGGATTTTCTGGTGCAGGGCGCGGAGATCCTTGAAAAGGCAGGATGCGCGAATATCCGTCAAACCGATACAAAACAGGCGCCGGGTCTGGATATCCACGAGATGGGCGGAGCCAGAATGGGAAAGGACCCCAAAGATTCTTTGTTGAATGAATGGAACCAGCTGCATCATTGCAAAAATGTTTTTGTAACCGACGGCGCCTGTATGACCTCTACCGGATTTCAAAATCCTTCGCTGACATTCATGGCGATTACGGCACGTGCAGCGAATCATGCTGTTGAGGAACTTAAAAAAGGAAATTTATAATCACGGAGATCAGACCGAAAATAAAATATACATCAAACAAATTCATCCCATGCCAGGAGATACCCTGCATATAAATAATACTGCCAAAGATCAAAATACCTTCGACGCCATTGTGGTTGGGTCGGGTATCAGCGGCGGCTGGGCAGCCAAGGAATTGACAGAAAAAGGATTGAAAGTGCTGATGCTTGAACGCGGAAGAAATTTTGAGCATATCAAAGACTATGCATCGGCCAATAAAAATATATGGGAGCTGGCGCACCGCGGAAGGGTAACTACGGAGGAGCTGAAGCAACATCCCATTATCGCAAGAACATGGGGGAAGAACGAGGCCGTCATCGACTATTGGGCCAACGATGTAGACGCGCCTTATACCGAAATAAAACCCTTCAAATGGTGGCGGTCGTACCAGCTTGGCGGAAGGTCAATACTCTGGGGAAGACAAAGCTACAGGTGGAGCGATTACGATTTCGAAGCGAACGCGAAGGATGGCATCGCCGTTGACTGGCCTATTCGTTACCGTGATATCGCACCCTGGTATGATCATGTGGAAAAATTTATCGGGGTGAGTGGTTCAACCGAAGGGCTTGCCCAATTGCCCGACGGACATTTTCTTCCACCCATGGAAATGACCTGCGTGGAGAAAGATGTGTCGGCAAGGCTCAAAGACTATTATAAAAACCAGCGCCACATGATCATCGGCCGTGTTGCAAACCTGACGGCTGCGATCCCCGGAAGAACAAAGTGCCAGTTCAGGAATCGTTGCTGGGAGGGTTGCCCGTTTGGCGGCTATTTCAGCACACAGTCTTCCACGCTGCCCGCAGCAATGGCGACCGGCAACCTGACCGTCAGACCCTGGTCAATCGTCACAAAGATCATCTACGACAAAAACTCAAAAAAAGCAAAAGGCGTTGAAGTGCTCGATGCCGAAACCAACAAAACTTACGAATTCTATTCCAAAATTGTTTTCCTGAATGCATCTGCATTAAACAGCGCGTGGGTGCTCCTGAATTCCGCGACTGATGTTTGGCCGGGTGGACTGGGCAGCAGCAGCGGAGAGTTGGGACATAATGTGATGGACCATCATTATAATGTCGGCGTTGCCGGTTCGGTGGAAGGATATGAAGACAAATATTATTATGGAAGAAGAGCGAATGGAATTTATGTCGTGCGTTTCGCGAATCTGCCGGGCGACAAGAAAAGAGATTTTATCCGTGGGTTCGGATACCAGGGCGCGGCGAGCCGCGATGGCTGGAGCCGTGAAGTGGCAGAACTCAGTGTGGGCGCGGATCTGAAAGAAGCATTGACCGAGCCGGGAAAATGGGGAATGGGCATTACAGGGTTTGGAGAAATTCTTCCTTACCACGAAAACAAGATCACACTCGATCCCAACAAAAAAGACAAATGGGGATTGCCTGTATTGGCAATGGATGCAGAGTTGAAGGACAATGAAAAGAAAATGCGCAAGGCCATTGTTGAAGAAGCAAAGGAAATGTTTGAGATCGCGGGCATCAAAGATATTCGCACCTGGGATGGCGGTCACGAAATCGGCGACGGCATACATGAAATGGGCACTGCCAGAATGGGCAAGGATCCGAAAACATCTGTGTTGAATCAGCACAACCAGGTTTGGGACGCGAAGAATGTATTTGTAACCGATGGCGCCTGCATGGCATCGGCAGCATGCCAGAATCCATCGCTGACCTATATGGCATTGACAGCAAGGGCTTCCGAATTTGCAGTGGATGAGTTGAAAAAAAATAATCTGTAATAAAATAAGAAACGATCCGAAGATTGTCCGGGTCAAACACAAAAAATTGCCGGGAGATACATTACATATCAGCAACAAAGCGAATGATCAGCACAGTTATGATGCGATCGTGATCGGCTCGGGCATCAGCGGAGGCTGGGCGGCGAAAGAACTTTGTGAGAAAGGATTAAAAACGCTGGTGTTGGAAAGAGGCCGCAATGTTCGGCATTTAAAAGATTATCCGACAGCTACGATGAATCCCTGGGATTTTCCACACCGCGGAGAAATGCCGAGGAGCTTCGTGGACGCCAATCCTTTGATCACACAGGCAGCGGGATTCGCGGAAGACACTGCGCATTTCTTTATCAAAGACAATGATCATCCTTATGTGCAGGAGAAACCATTCGAATGGATCAGGGGTTACCAGGTGGGAGGGAAGTCTTTGATTTGGGGAAGAGCATGTCCACGCTGGAGCCAATTTGAATTTACATCTCCCGCGCGCTATGGTTATGGAATAGAATGGCCGATCACTTACGATGAAATTGCTCCCTGGTATTCACATGCAGAAAGATTTGCGGGGATCTGTGGAAATAAAGATGGCATCGAAGCCATGCCCGACGGAGAATATCTTCCGCCTTTTGATTTCAATTGTGCGGAGTTACAAGTGAAGCAAAGAATACTTGACAAATACAAGAACCGCTATATGGTGCAGGGAAGATGGGCCCAACTGACACAGCCCACTGCGATCCATCTTGAACAGGGAAGGGGAAAGTGCCAGGCGAGAGACCTTTGCATGCGGGGTTGTCCCTTCGGCGGATATTTCAGTTCTGTTTCTTCTACACTGCCCTGGGCAGAAAAAACGGGAAATCTTACGGTCAGACCTTTTTCTGTCGTGCATTCGATAATCTATGATGAGAAAAAAGGAAGGGCCTCGGGAGTAAGAATTATCGATACCAACACCAAAGAGTCGATTGATTATTTTGCCAAAATTATTTTTGTCAATGCCTCGGCGCTAAATACAAACCTCATATTGCTCAACTCTGTTTCGAATCGCTTTCCAAATGGTTTCGGAAATGATAACGGATTGTTGGGAAAATATGTGTGCTTCCAGAATTACCGTGGTTCTACGAATGGCGCGATCGATGGATTTGAGGACAAATATTATTATGGAAGAAGAACCGCGGAGTGCATGATGGCGAATTTCAGGAACCTCCACAAACAGGATACTGATTTCGTCGGCGGATATATGGCTTTCATGGGCGCGTGGAGAGATCGGGGCGCGGGAGACCAATCGCCTGAGCAGATCGGACCGGCATTCAAGGAAGCAATGACAGAAGCGGGTGGATGGAACATGTACATGTATATCCAGGGCGAAACGATTCCGAAGGAAGTAAATCATGTGGCGTTGAGCAGGGATAAAAAAGACGAGTGGGGTATTCCGCTGCTTGTGACCAGCGTCGGTTATGATGATAACGATGAAAAATTGTTAAAAGACTTCCTGACGCAGAGCGCCGAGATGTTTGACGGTGCAGGTATAAAGAATATTAAGCAGAACGACAATCACTGGGCTCCTGGCCGCGATATACACGAAATGGGTGGCTGCAGGATGGGAAAGGATCCCAACACGTCATTACTGAATAAATGGAACCAGTTTCATCATTGTAAGAATGTATTTGTTACCGATGGTGCCTGTATGTCATCCACAGGATATGGAAGTCCTTCGATTTTGTACATGGCATTTACGGCGAGGGCGGCCAATCATGCCGTGGAGGAATTGAAGAAAGGCAACCTGTAAGAAAAAGAGAAGAAAAAAATGTCTTTGAATAGTTGTGAAAATATAGCAATTTTAATTTTATAACCATATCCGCGATCCACCGCTGGTGAGTTTCGGACCACAAACATCAAAATATATGAACAGAAGAGAAGCATTGTCCAGTGTTGCGCTTTTGCTTGGCGGCACCATCATTGGAGCTGAGGCTTTTTTATCAGGTTGTACGTCGAGTGATAAGCAGATCGGAGCGGGTGGATTAAATTTTTCGCCCGATGATATTGCATTTCTTGATGAAGTTGGAGAGACGATAATTCCTGCCACTACTACTCCGGGAGCAAAGGAAGCCAAGATCGGACAGTTCATGAAGACAATTGTCACGGATTGTTATGAGCCGAAAGACCAGCAGATCTTTGTCGATGGTATGAAAAAACTCAATGATGCCAGCAAGAAGAAGAATGGAAAAACATTCCTGAATGCCAGCCCGCAGGAAAGACATGATCTCCTCGTCGATCTCGATAAAGAGCAAAAAGATTATATGACCAAGAAAAAGCCGGAAGATCCTGCGCACTATTTCCGTATGATGAAAGAACTCACACTGTGGGGATATTTCACATCTGAAGTAGGTGCGACTAAGGCTCTCCGTTATGTTGCGGTTCCCGGAAAGTATGAAGGTTGTGTTCCGTACAAAAAAGGCGATAAGGCCTGGGCGACTTAGATAAAAAATATTGATCAAATCAAATAAAAACTCCCTGTTCATGCAGGGAGTTTTTTTATGCGAAAAATTTTTTTACTTAACCAAGTATTTGCCGTTTTTTTTTGTTAACGCGGGAAATATAATTAAATGTGTGTTACATACACATTATATTTTAGCCAATATCGCCAAGAAAATGTTAAAAAAATACTACTATATTTTAAAGGTTAGTGTAAATTCACGTGGTTTTATTTGTTTTTAATCATTTCAAACAACTATCCTGCTTATGCCATTCAAAACTAACGTACTTGCCAGCTCATGCTGCGTAGTACTGTTTTTGCTATTGAGTAGCAGCTTGCTAGCTCAAAAATCCGTTACGGGCCGTGTGCTTAGTAACGCTGACAAACAACCGATAGTCGGTGCAACAGTTCAAATCAAGGGAAGTAAAGTTGCAACACAGACAGGAACTGATGGAGCCTTCACCATCGCCTCCTCTAAAGACATCGGTACATTAGTAATCACCGTTGTAGGTTTCGAAGCATTACAAATTCCTGTTTCAGGCAGAGCATCCGTTGGTGATGTTGTGCTGTCATTGTCGGCAACTTCGTTGAACGACGTGATCGTAACAGGTTACACAGCGCAGAGAAAGAAGGACATTACCGGCGCTGTGTCTGTTGTTAGTGTGAAGGACATGAAGACCATTCCGGTTGCCAGTCCTGAACAAATGCTGCAAGGCCAGGCATCAGGTGTAAACGTTATTACATCCGGATCGCCAGGCGCGCCCAGCAACATCTTCATCAGGGGCGTATCTTCATTCGGAAATACAGCTCCACTGGTTATTATCGATGGGATCGCGGCAAGTATGCGTGACATCAACGCGAACGACATCGAATCCATGCAGGTATTGAAAGATGCCGGTGCGGCTTCTATTTATGGAGTTCGTGGATCCAACGGTGTTATCATCGTAACCACCAAAAGAGGAAGATCCGGTAAAGCTACCATCACTTATGATGGTTACTACGGAACACAAACACCTCCGACCGGAAACGTTTATCATCTGCTGAATTCACAGGAATTGGCCACTGCACTATGGACTGCTGATATCAATGCAGGCCAGGTTGCTGCAAACGGCAATCCTTCTTCAGTTCAGTATGGCAATGGAACTGCACCTGTGCTCCCGGACTATATCACTCCGGGCGGAGCACATGAAGGAGATTCTGCTGTAAATCCTGCACTGTACAACACAGACTACACCAAAGGGAATATTTACCAGATCACCAAGGCTAACAAGTCTGGTACAGACTGGTTCCACGAAGTGTTTAAACCCGCCCCAATGCAGAGTCATACAATCACTGCAAGTGGCGGAGGGGACAAGTCATCCTATTTGTTTTCTTTGGGCTACCTCAATCAACAAGGAACTCTCATCAATACATATCTGAAAAGATATAGCGTGAGGATGAATACGACATTTAATATAAAGAATAATGTCAGGATTGGTGAAAATGCTTATGTGGTTTACAAGCAGAACCCGGGCATCAACCTCAATATCAATGGTGAGAATACCATAAATATGATCTACCGTGAACAACCCATCATCCCGGTTTATGATATCAAGGGCGGCTGGGGCGGAAGTAACGGTCCTGAACTGGGTAACGCTCAAAACCCGGTAGCCAACCAGGTTCGTACACAAGATAACATCACTCAAAACTGGGATGTTATTGGTAATGTATGGGGCGAAGTTGATTTCCTTAAACACTTTACCGTTCGCACCCAGTTCGGAGGAACCATTGACAATGGCTTCTACAATTCGTATACATTCCATTCTTACGAAAATGCAGAAAACAATTCCGGTAACTCCTATGCAGAAAACTCTTTCTACAACAGTACCTGGGATTGGGTAAACACACTCACCTATAATAACACTTTCGCGGAAAAACATAATCTCAAAGTGTTGATCGGAACCGAAGCCATCAATTATTATGGCAGAGTGATAGGTGGTCAACGCCTCAATTATTTCTCTGACGATCCTTCCCTTCGTGTGATCAATGCCGGTAGCCCGACCAACCAACAGTTGTGGGGTTATACTGCAGGTCAAACGGGAACTGGTCCATTCATGCCCGGCCCAAGCACTTTATATTCTCTGTTTGGAAGACTGGACTATTCATTTATGGACAAATATTACCTGGGATTCACTTTGCGTCGTGACCAGGCTTCTGTATTCGGCCCCGACCACCAGACTGGTTATTTCCCGTCTTATTCAGCCGGCTGGGTAGTTTCGAACGAAGAGTTTATGAAAAATGTAACCTGGTTGAATTTCCTGAAAGTGAGAGGAAGCTGGGGTAAACTGGGATCCAAGAACAACGTGACCGCGGCGAACCAATATAATCTATATAACAGCGCCGGCGGTAACTCTTATTATGATATCCAGGGAACCAGTTCAAGCATCGTACAGGGTTTCTACGCCCAACAAATTGGTAACCCGAAAACGGGATGGGAGGAAGACGTTCTTTGGAACGTGGGTATCGACGCTGCTATCGTCAAGAACAAAATTGAATTCAGCATCGAATATTATAAGAAGAAAGTTAACGGACTCTTGTTTGGTGACGTAACAGAATCTACCGTCGGTGGCTCTCCCGCTCGCGGCGGTGCGGCGCTTCCCCAGGTTAACATCGGAAACGTGCAAAACACAGGAGTAGACGCTACAGTTACTTATCATGCAACAGTTGGCCGTGATTTAAAGCTCAACTTCGCACTTAATGTCACTACCTATAAGACGCTCGTAGTAAGTATTCCGGGAACTACAGGATACTTTGATGCGGCTGGTTCTCGTATCGGAAACCTGGTACGTAACCAACAGGGACAGGCGATCAGCGCATTTTATGGCTATAAAATTACCGGCTTCTTCAACGAGTCTAAAGATACCGCTGGTTGGAACCAGGTTGACAAAGGCATTGGTAGATTCAAATATGCTGACGTAAACAAAGACGGTAAGGTGGATGACGCCGACAGAACCTTTATCGGGAATCCAAATCCAAAATTCGTCTATGGATTCAATATCGGTGCTGTGTATAAAGACTTTGACTTCTCTATGATCCTTTACGGCAGCCAGGGTAATGATGTCCTGAATTACACTAGGTATTGGACAGACTTCTGGGCTTCTTTCCAGGGTAACAAGAGCAAAGACCTGCTCTACAATTCGTGGACTCCATCGCATCACAATGCGAAGGCTCCAATCCTCGAAAACAAGCAGACCAACAGCACCAACGGAGTATTTAACTCCTATTATATTGAGAATGGTTCCTACCTCAGGTGTAAGTCTCTTATGATCGGGTATACAATCCCTGCTGCTCCGCTGAAGAAAGTAGGTATCGACAAGATTCGCCTATACGTGCAGGCAGCCAACTTGTTTACTATTACAAAATACACAGGCCTGGATCCGGAATTACCAGGAGCTAACGAAACATCAGGTTCAAACCAAGGCAACCCGTCCAGTGCTTCATACGGTATAGACTATGGTAATTATCCTGTAATCAAAACCTTCTTAGTAGGACTTAGCCTTACATTCTAAAATACTCAAATATTAGAAAATATGAAAAGAGTAAATTTTAAACTTGTTTTGCCTGCATGCCTGGCTCTTGGGGCCTTGTTATATGCTTGTAGCAAGAGTTTTCTAAGTAAGCCGCCGCTGGGCGCTTACACCCCCACCAGCATGTCAAGTCGCGCTGGCGTGGAAGGTCTCCTGATCGGAGCGTATTCTATGCTCGATGGTAAAGGAGGAGCCGGTACAAATGTAGCTGGCGCTGGCGACTGGGTAACTGCTGAAGACAATTGGGTTTGGGGTGGCGTCTGCGCAGATGATGCACATAAAGGATCTGATCCGGGCGACCAGGTTGAAATAGTGCCCCTGATGTCATGGAGCGAAACTCCAACCAATGGTTGGCTCGATGGAAAGTGGTCATGGGGATATGATGCCATCCAAAGAAGTAACGACGTATTGAGGTATACCAGGCTCGCCAAGGACATGACCCCGGCTGATACCATCGAGGTAACTGCTGAAGCAAAGTTCCTGCGCGCTCACTACCATATGGATCTAAAAAAGATTTTCAATCAGGTCCCTTATGTCGATGAGAACATTACCTATGCAGCAGGAAACTGGAGAGTGGATAACACTGTCGACATATGGCCGATGATCGAAGCAGATCTGAAATATGCAATGGCTAATCTCCCCAAGAAACAGGGCGATATCGGCAGGGCGAATTTCTACGCTGCTGAAGCTTATCTTGCAAAAGCATATATGTTCGAACAAAAGTTTGCTGATGCACAACCGTTGCTAAACGATCTTATCACCAACGGTACAACATCTGCAGGCAAGGCCTATGCGCTGGTTACTAATTTCAACGACAACTTCAACGCTTCTACCAAGAACAATACGGAATCTGTATTTGCTGCGCAAATGTCTGTCAATGACAACACAGGTGCTGCCAACGCAAATGCAGGCGATGTATTGAACTATCCTTACAATAACGGAGATGTTCCATTCGTGAACTGCTGCGGTTTTTATCAGCCGTCTTTCAGTCTCGTGAATGCATTTAAAACAGATCCGGTAACCGGATTGCCTGATCCGGATAATTATAACAATACGGATGTGCGTAATGACATGGGTCTGAAGAAGACAGATGCATTTACCCCTTATGCTGCTCCTTCCACTGCTGGTGAAGCAGTAGATCCGAGACTGGATTGGACAGTTGGCAGAAGAGGAATTCCTTATCTTGACTGGGGTGTTGTTCCAGGCGTTACCTGGGTTCGTAACCAGGCAAGTGCCGGTCCATACCTTCCAATTAAGAACTCTCCCAGAGCAAGCCAAAATGGAACACTGACCGACAAATCATCCTGGACCGCTGGATATTCCGCATTGAACTATAATTTCATTCGCTTTGCAGATATCCTCCTTTGGGCTGCAGAAGTCGAAGTTGAAATTGGAAGCCTTGATGTGGCAGAGGGCTATGTAAATCAGGTCAGGAACAGGGCAGCTAACGCATCAGGATTTGTGTATCAATATGCTGATCCAACCAAGCCTCAAAACGGATTCTCAGCAACGCCGGCCGCTCACTATGTTGTTAAACCTTATCCTGCCGGTTTCTTTACTGGACAGGGACAGGCTGGCGCACGCAAATATGTTCGCTTCGAAAGAAGACTCGAACTGGCAATGGAAGGCCATCGCTTCTTTGACCTCGTACGCTGGGGAATTGCGGATACCGAATTGAACGCATATGTACAACACGAAACACATGCAACAAACGGCACCGGTAGTTCTTTCCCGTACACATTGCTCAATGGCGCCACTTTCAAAAAAGGAGTCAGCGAATATTTCGCCATTCCTCAGGCCGAAATCGATGCGAGCCACGATCCTAAAACAGGAAAAGCAACTTTGACTCAAAACACAGGGTACTAAAAATTAGTGCTCATTATATGAAAAACGAGGCGGGTATTACCTGCCTCGTTTTTTTATTGAGGATTAACAAACTCGGGACGACCAATGCATTTATTTTTTTTATACTTTGAAAGTTGAAATATTTTCTATGGGCCCGGCTTCAGGTACGAGACTCTTATTGATAGCAGGAATTTTGTTTGCGTCCTGCAAAAACAATCACACGCTTTTTCAATCCATTTCGCCCGAACAGAGCGGCATTCATTTCAATAACCAGATCATTGAATCGGATTCTGTAAATGTCTTGGATGTTTCCAATGTTTATAACGGCGGAGGTGTTGGGATCGGGGATTTCAACAACGACGGATTGCAGGACATTTATTTTACCGGCAATAAAGTGTCGAATAAACTTTATTTGAATAAGGGCGGATTCAAATTTGAGGATATTACGGATGCTGCAGGTGTTGGCGGCGATGGCAAATGGTGCAGAGGTGTTGCCGTGGTAGACATCAACAACGATGGATGGATGGATCTTTACGTCTGTGCAACTATTAAATCAGATCCGGAACAAAGAAAGAATCTTTTGTATATCAATCAGGGCCCCGACAAGAACGGCGTTCCTCATTTTAAGGAAATGGCGGCAGAATATGGTCTTGCTGACACCATGCATTCTACCATGGCTGCATTTTTCGATTACGACAATGACGGTGACCTCGACATGTATCTCGTCGTCAATGAGATCGTCGATCCCAATACTCCTAACGTCTTCCATCACCCCAGCAAAGATGGTTCCTTCCGAAGCTCGGGCCACCTTTATCGTAACGACTGGAGCGATTCATTGAAACATCCGCATTTTACAGACGTCACCAGGCAGGCAGGTGTTGGAACCGAAGGATTCGGCCACAGCGTTTGTGTTACCGATGTCAACCAGGACGGGTGGAAAGATATATATGTAGCCAATGATTATCTGCCCAACGATCTTTTATGGATCAATAACCACGACGGAACTTTTTCAGAACATCTTGCCGATTACTTCAAGCATACTTCCAGCAACTCCATGGGCAGCGACTTCGACGATATCAACAACGACGGCCTGCAGGACCTCGTGGCCCTCGATATGAATCCTGAAGACAATTTCAGGAAGAAAATGATGCTAAATGCAAACAGCTATCAAACCTATCAAAACAGCGATTTCTTCGGCTATACCTACCAGTATGTCCGTAACACGCTGCAGCTGAACCGGGGCCCGCGCGTTTTGCAAAATGATTCCATCGGTGCGCCCATTTTCAGCGATATCGCATTTTATGCGGGGATGGCTGAAACAGACTGGAGCTGGGCTCCTGTGGTGGTGGATTTCGACAATGATGGCTACCGGGATATCGTCATCACCAATGGATTTCCGAAAGACGTAACGGACCACGATTTCGTAGCATTCAGGAATAAGGCCTACAACCTTGTTTCCAAATCAGAGCTTTTGAAGCAGATTCCGGAAGTAAAAAGACATAACTACGCCTATCACAATAACGGAGATCTCACTTTTTCCAACTTCTCGGAACAATGGGGGCTCGAAGTACCTACTTTTTCTAACGGTGCGGCATATGCGGATCTTGACAACGACGGCGCGCTTGACCTCGTCATCAATAATATCAACGACGAAGCCCTGGTATACAGGAATACCTCGAGGGATAAGAATAAAGAAAACGAACACTACCTGGAAGTGCAATGCATGGGAGACAGCCTGAACAGGAATGGACTTGGCGCCACCATCTCCATTTTTTATGCGCACGGAATGCAGCAGGTGTATGAGAATAGTCCTTATCGCGGTTATTTGTCCACCGTTCAGAATTTTGCACATTTTGGAATCGGAAAAACACAAGAGGTAGATTCTGTCGTCGTCAAATGGCCAAATGGGTTTGTCCAAACCCTAAAACAAGTCAAGGCCGACCAGTTGCTGAAAGTAAATATCAGCGACGCGCAAAAATCCTTGCCACAACCGAGCCCCATCATCGACAACAATGCACTGTTCAGGGAAGTAACCCGCGAAGTCAATATTCACTTTAATCAGCAAGACCGCGATTTTATAGACTTCAATATTGAAAAACTTCTGCCGCATAAATTCTCGGAATATGGTCCTGCACTCGCTGTTGGCGATGTCGACGGGAATGGTCTCGATGATATTGTTTGCGGCGGCTCGTTCTTCTACAGCGCTCAATTGTTCTTGCAGCAGCCGGATGGCCGATTCATTCAAAAAAGTTTATTAAGCAGCACAGATTCAGCCGCCAAACGGTGTGAGGACGAGGGCGTTCTTCTATTTGATGCGGATGGAGACGGCGATCTCGATTTGTTCATTGCCGCTGGCAGCGACGAGGGAAAACACCAGACGGATATCTATCGGGACAGACTATACGTAAATGACGGAAAGGGAAATTTCAGGTTGGACAGCGCCGCGCTGCCCGACAACCTTACCAGCAAATTCTGCGTTCGCGCGGCAGACTATGATCATGATGGCGACCTTGATCTTTTTATTTCCGGTCGCGTTGATCCGGGAAATTATCCGAAACCCGTATCCAGCTTCATTTATCGAAATGATTCAAAAAACGGGCAGATCCATTTCACCGACGTCACCGCGACGGTAGCCAAGGACCTCCAAAAGATCGGGATGGTATGCGACGCAATATGGACCGATTTCAATAACGACGGCTGGCCCGATCTAATACTGGCAGGAGAGTGGATGCCGGTGACATTTCTTCAAAATGACAAAGGTGTTTTTAAGAATGTTACGGCGAATTCGGGCATTGCAGATCAAAAGGGATGGTGGAACAGTATTGCCGCCGGAGATTTCGACAATGATGGTGATATAGATTACGTGATCGGCAACCTGGGATTGAATTCATTTTATCGCGCTTCCTCAAAATATCCCGTAAGGGCATATGCGAAAGACTTTGACAACAATGGCATTTTTGATGTAATCCCGTCTTTGTACCTGCCTGACCAGGACGGAGAGAAAAAAGAATTTCCAGCCTTTGGTCGCGACGACCTCCTCAAGCAGATCAATGCCATGCGGAAGAAATTTCCGACATACCGGAGCTATGCACAAGCCACCATGCATGAGGTGCTACCTGACTCTGAAAGAAATAACGCGTTGATCCTTGAGGCCAATAATTTTCAAAGCGTGTATTTGCGAAACGATGGGAATGGCAAATTCACCATGATGCCTTTGCCCGCACTAGCGCAACTCGCACCCATAAGCGGAATGGTGGTCGATGATTTCGATGGTGATGGCAACATGGACATTATACTCAATGGCAATGATTTTGGTACGGAAGTATCGGTCGGACGATACGACGCGATGAATGGACTATATCTTTCGGGTGATGGAAAGGGAAATTTCAGTCCCAAATCTATTCTGCAAAGCGGAATCTATATCCCCGGTAACGGAAAGTCGTTGGTAAAACTGAGATCGGTAAAAGGAAATTACCTGGTAGCTGCCGGGCAAAACAGGGGGCCCTTAAAAATATTCCAGCTCAAGCCAACTGCTAAAAATCTGGTTCCGCCTCCCAATGCCGTCGCGGCGATCATCAAATACAAAAATGGCAAGACGAGGAAAGAAGAATTCCAGGATGGTTCTTCCTTCCAGTCGCAATCTGGGCGATTCCTGCTCGTAAACGGGCAGATGACCGGCATCGACTGGATCGATAGTAAGGGCAATAAACAAACTGTTACTATTCCCTAAGCCTGCTAATAAACATGCAAGCTGAAGCAGAGATGGAGCCTAGCTCTGTTTCTGCGATTCTCTTTTCGCGTGTTCACGCGAGATCCTGTTCATTTGTTCCAGTTGGTACAACAGCAATTTGCTGTGGCTCGCGAATTTGCCTGCCAGGTAGATCCCGAGCAAAGTCAGGCAGGTGGCGAGGTTGAGCTGGTAATAATAAGCAGTCAGATCGACAGACGTTATGGCGCGGATTGTAAAAGTAAAATGCAGCAGACCCGAAATCGCCGCCGCGATCCCTACAAGGAACTTCGATTGCATGAACGCATAGACTGCCAGGCGTATCAGCTCAACAGCCATTACAGTGTAGGCGAGGAGATTCAGCACGTAAGTGACGGGTCCGGGCGCAAAGAAAAATTGGAAAAAAGAATTCAGGACAACTACATAGAGCATGATGATCCACTGGTGAAAGAATATCTTGTTGAACACAATCAGCGTGACAATGGCCAGGATCAAAATGCTCGTAATGCGTTCGATGAAACTTACCAGGAAGTAAAACAAGCCATAAGCACTCATATCAAGATTATTCTCCGCGAGCTGAAACTGGATGACCGGGATCATGCTGACGAAGAGACAAAATCCACCAAATAAAAGATTGATCCTTTCTTCCGGGAAAAAGAAATGAAGCAGCATGAACACTATGCCGATTCCGATGCACATGAAAGAAAAACCAAATGGAATTCGCTGCGATTGCAGGTCTCTTTCAAATTCATTGATGGCCTGGCTAAAGCTGCTTAATTTGAATTGGATCGGCTGGATGCCGGTGTTGGTAAGGAGCCAGAGATTCGATGGAACGTGACTCGCGAATCTGAGTGCAAGGCACAAAGTGTCACCGGGGTTCACATGAAGAATGAAAGGCTTTCCATGGGGATTGTCGCTGATGAGATTTTTTCCCATACCTACTCTCCCCAGGGTAAGTAACAGGTTTCCGTTCACATAGATTTCTGAAGCGCCGAGCTGGGAAATGACAATCGCCAATTCACTGGAAGAAAACTGGGAGTCGACAAGTATCCTCATCCTGAACCAGCCAATTCCGTTTAACCTCAATTGAGGCAGAAAGATCTTGTAATTCGAAAGGTCTGCCGTGGGCCAAAGCGAATCATTGAAATAGGAAGAGGCCCATGCGGAGTTATCACCGGGCTGAAATCTCCATCCTTTGTCCATTGCCAATCCCTGGGCAGGCAAATTTTGTAAATGGAAATCGATTCTGTCACCACCTTGTGCGGCGAGCCTGGTGACAATAAAAAACAGGAGAGGGATTGCACTCAATTTTCTGATCATGCCGGCGAATCGTTTTAGTTGATGGCTCTCGTACAGCGACACAACAGGTGGGTCATTTATCTGGTGTAAGGTATTGAATTATGCGTTGAAAAAAAATAGCAAATGCTGTTAGCAGATAAACTGCACCTGCGTATTTTCCATCGTGAATTTACGGTGAAATGTATCACCCGACGCAACTCACGCGAGTGTTTCGAGGTTGAGTACATACGTCAGAACCTTTTTTCACGCCAAGACGCAAAGAAATTATTTCGCGAAAAGCGGCTGGTACGCGCTACGCCAAGTCGCAAAGGTTAAGTATATAAATATTGACATTCGGAGCTGGCAGAAGTTATTGCGGGAATTCAATTGCATTAAATCATTTCGAATGTCCGCTTTGCGTCTTGGCGCTGCTTTGCGGCTTTGCGTGAAATTTTTTTGAGGGGGAAAACTCACGCGAGTTGTTCGCCTGCAGCGAAACATTCGCGACAGTGCTCAGAAATCGTCTACTGATGAGCGTGAGAAGATGGCCGGCGGCCAATAAAAAAGGTTGTCCGGGGACAACCTTTTGAAG
>Ga0206955_1117_pt1 | contig 20915 bp, 19 predicted proteins | sample Alteio_BWOrgHeat_34_FD_153247 | JGI IMG/M metagenome (GOLD analysis project Ga0206955, IMG submission 153247) | Enriched cells from forest soil in Barre Woods Harvard Forest LTER site, Petersham, Massachusetts, United States -... | ecosystem: Environmental > Terrestrial > Soil > Temperate forest >...
GAAAAAAATTAATCAGTCGTCGAGTTTCAGCACGGCGAGGAAAGCTTCCTGTGGAACCTCAACATTTCCAATCTGTCGCATTCTCTTTTTTCCTTCTTTCTGCTTTTCCAGAAGCTTGCGCTTACGGCTGATATCACCACCATAACATTTGGCAGTGACGTCTTTTCTTAGCGCGCTGATTGTTTCGCGCGCAATAACTTTCGCTCCGATTGCTGCCTGGATGGCGATTTGGAATTGTTGCCTAGGCAGAAGCTCCTTTAATTTCTCACAGAGTTTTCTTCCAAAATCCTGTGCGCGGCTTCGGTGGATGAGTGCACTGAGCGCGTCGACCTTGTCACCATTGAGCAGAATATCCATTTTGACGATATCACTGTCGCGCCAGCCAATAGGATGATAGTCGAAAGAAGCATATCCGCGCGTCTGGCTTTTCAATTTATCGTAGAAGTCAAATACAATTTCCGTAAGCGGCATTTCAAAGAGTAATTCCACACGCGTGGTGGTGAGATAACTCTGGTTCAATAAAATTCCACGCTTGCCGAGGCAAAGCGTCATGATATTGCCGATATATTCGGGCTTGGTGATGATCTGTGCCTTGATAAAGGGTTCTTCAATCTTTTCAATTCTGACGGGATCCGGCATCTCGGTGGGATTGTTCACATTGATCTTTTCACCGTTCGAAGTGTAAGCAACGAAGCTGACGTTGGGAACGGTGGTAATGACCAGTTGATTGAATTCCCTTTCGAGCCGCTCCTGGATGATTTCCATGTGCAACATGCCCAGGAAACCGCATCGGAAACCAAATCCGAGTGCCTGCGAGGTCTCGAGTTCATAAGTCAGTGAAGCATCATTGAGTTGAAGTTTGTCCATACAATCCCTGAGCTCTTCGAAGTCGTCAGTATTTACCGGGAAAATGCCGGCAAAAACCATGGGCTTTACTTCTTCAAAACCCTGGATCATCTGTGGATCAGGATTACTGGCGAGTGTTATCGTGTCGCCCACCTTGACTTCCTTGGCATTCTTAATTCCGGTGATAATGTAACCCACATCTCCGGCAGCCAATTCATCTTTGGGTTCGAGATTTAATTTCAGTATGCCCACTTCATCTGCACCATATTCCAGGCCTGTAGAAACAAATTTAACCTGATCGCCCTTTCGCAGCCTGCCATTCATGATCCTGTAATAGACGATGATTCCGCGGAAGGAATTGAAAACGCTGTCGAATATCAATGCCTGCAGCTGCGCTTCGGTGTTTCCTTTTGGCGCCGGGATCCGGTGGACAATCGCTTCGAGGATCGCTTCAACGCCGACACCTGTCCTTGCACTGGCAAGAAGGATATCTTCCGGCTTGCAGCCGATAAGTTCAATGATCTGATCTTTTACTTCTTCGATCATCGCGCCATCCATATCGATCTTGTTGATGACAGGGATTATTTCCAGGTCATTCTCGATGGCGAGATAGAGATTGGAAATCGTCTGCGCCTGAATACCCTGTGTGGCATCGACGAGCAATAAAGCGCCCTCACAGGCTGCGAGTGCCCTGCTCACTTCATAGCTGAAATCCACATGGCCGGGTGTATCGATAAGGTTCAGCGAATAGGCTGTACCGTTATGCTCATAGTCGATCTGGATCGCATGACTTTTGATGGTAATGCCTTTTTCTCTTTCCAGGTCCATATCGTCCAAAACCTGGTCCATCATTTCTCTTTCACTGATGGTATTTGTCATTTGGAGAAGGCGGTCGGCCAGGGTAGATTTACCGTGATCAATATGTGCGATGATGCAGAAATTCCTGATTTGCTTCATTTACGTCTCTTTCAGTTTCGGGACGCGCAAAGGTAACAAAAAAAGGCGAGACGGCCGCTTCGAAAAGCAGGCGTCGCGCCTGTAATTTTGACTCCAATTTGACACGTAGCCGCAAAGACTTTTTTTCAGCCGGCAAACTCGCTACCAGTTGTTCGCCGGGCCCGCTTCCTGCGATAAATCTTCGTTATTCCAACGGCGAAACACTCGCGCCAGAAATCACAGCACTATTTTCTCACATAAGTTATCTCCATCGACTTGTATTCCTTACCCTGATCCATGGCGTACATTTCAAACTTTTGCGTATTGTCATCAATGAATTTTATTGTTTCGCGGATCGGAACATCTTTGCCCGTTGCCGGATCCACCATCTTGCCGGTAAAATTGATCATTTTGTTGGCCGCATCCCATTTCCCTTCCATATACATTATGCCAGTTCCGAAATTGTCGATCCAGGAATTTACAAAAATTTTTTTCGCATTGTCATAACCTGTAACGCCGATCCCCTGGAATGGCATCCCCATCATATTGCCGGTGTTAGTACCCTGCAAATACCTGCCACCGAGGATCATTTCATTTTTCATTTCTCCTGTCATCATTGAAGGTGGTGCACCGGGTTTCATCCACATGGTGATGGCCGCGCTCCAATTGCCTGCCGATTTTGCAAGCATCTGGTGAACATCGCCAGGAGTCATATAAGCCATCATGGCCTTTTGTTCTTCATCTGTTTGCGATTTACAATTGAGGGCAATGAAGAGAAGAAAAAAGACAGGTGTCGCAGAAATTAGCTTTTTCATAATAGAAGTTTTAATAAGAAAAAGATACGAACATTTGAGCGCCTGAAAAAAGGATTGGCAATTGCCGCAAAAAATCGGGTAAACCGGCATTTGCTTGGTTGCAACAAAGAGAAGAAATAAATTGCTGCATGAAGTACAGAAAACTTGGGCGATCGGGGCTCTCCGTGAGTGAGATCGGATTCGGCTGCATGTCGATTCACGAAGACAGTCCGGTCAACAGCGAATTAATTCTTAAGGCATTTGACAGGGGAATAAACTTTTTCGATACCGCCGATCTCTATGATCACGGACTCAATGAAACCATTGTCGGCAAAACGATCAGGCCTATCAGGGATCAAATTATATTGGCAACGAAGGTCGGGAATCAATGGAAGGAAGATAAAAGCGGGTGGACATGGAATCCCCGCAAAGCGTATATTCTCGAATCAGTCGAGAATAGTCTGCGCCGCCTCCAGACAGATTATATCGATCTCTACCAGCTTCATGGTGGAACCATCGACGATCCAACAGATGAAACGATCGAGGCGTTCGAATCCCTGGTTCAATCGGGTAAGATCAGGTATTACGGGATTTCTTCCATCCGGCCCAACGTGATCAGAAGATTTGTTGAACGCTCGAATATCGTCAGTGTAATGATGCAGTATGGTTTGCTTGACCGAAGGCCGGAAGAAGAATGCATTCCGTTGCTTGAAAGATCCGGTATTGGCATTCTCGCCCGTGGCGTTCTTGCCCGGGGATTGCTGGTCAATAAACCGCCTGCCGGCTTTCTTAACTATTCGCGGGAGCAGGTGCAAAAAGCGGCGAATGCTGTCGCTTCGGTCACAAGAATGCCGGCCAACGCGGCCCAAACCGCTGTCGCCTTTGCACTGCATTCAACAACGATCAGCTCGGCGGTCGTGGGCATCAGTAATGAATCGCAGTTGGGCGAGGTGATTGACACGCAGGGATTTGAATTTTTGACGGCCAGAGATTTGGAAATCCTGAGAAACAGCGTACAGGCAAATTATTACGAACAACACCGTTAGTTGCCGGAATCCGACCACTCTGAAGTTTCCACTGTCGTATATTGGGCTTATGCCTAATTTTACATAACCCTAAAAAATTATCGCCATGAAAAAGCTTCTTTTCTTCATCGTCGCCTCCTTTCTTTTTTCAATATCCTTAAGGGCGCAAAAACAGGACTACAGAGTTGTTTTTGACCTGACCAGCAAGGATAGCATCGATCAGAAATCGGTCATTCGCTGGATCAACGAAATCATGGAGTCAAACCCTACTGCTCAGGTGGAAGTGGTAATGTTCGCCCAGGGAACCGCACTGGCTGTTAAAGACAGATCGCTTGTGAGTGACGCGGTAACTAAATATTCAGCCAACAAGAATGTCTCTTTCAAGATCTGCGCCATCGCAATGAAGAATCAGCATATCGATCAGAGCCAATTGGTTCCGGGCGTGCAAATGGTTCCCGACGGCATTTATGAAATAATTTCGAAGCAGCGTGAAGGATGGGGCTATATAAAAGCGAGCCATTGAACCGCGTCAGTTTAATTTACTATTTTCGTTACGATAGCCTTCAGCCCTGATTGAAATCGCATCCAATTCTTGATACCACAGCAAAAGCCGAGGACGACCCATTATTTTCCTGCACTGACCGGTGTTAGAACCGTCGCAGCCGGTATGATCTATCTTCATCATTTTAATTTTTTCTCCCCTGCCCTTTTCGGAAATTTTATTCACGACTTTGTCAGCGAATTTCATGTTGGCGTGACCATATTTTTTGTATTGAGCGGCTTCCTGATTTATTATTTGTACGCCGATTTTATCTGGAGAGAAAAGAAATGGCTGGGCAGGTATTTCCTGAATCGTTTTGCCAGGATCTATCCCATGTATTTCTTGCTGACCATCATCATGTTTCTTCCGGGCATTTGCCAACAATATTGCTCAGGGAGAGTCCTTTTTCTGAATCTCAGTTTTCTTCGCGGCTTTTTTGATGAGTTTAAGTTCACCGGAATTTCGAGTGGGTGGAGTCTCACCGTGGAAGAAACTTTTTACACTTTATTTCCTTTAATCATATTTCTTTCTTCCAGGATCAGACTGGCACTGCAGCCACTGTTGTTTATTGGGATTGGAATTTTACTCTTATTTTTTTCCAGGGGCATTGACTTTCACGGCTTCTTTTCAGGGCCTGCTTTCCTTTTTGAGTTTACTTTTTTCGGACGTTGTTTTGAATTTTTTGCCGGCATGTGGCTCGCCCGTTTTTTCGTAAATCATTCAGGATCCGAGGTGAAAAAGGCTTTTCCGGTGAGAACGGTAGCAGGGATATTATTGATCTTACTGTGCATCTCTCTGCTGGTCGTCAACCGGCGCGTGAATACTGGCACCAGTTTTCTCTTCGGAGAGACTATAATCAACAATTTTTCTCTTCCTTTCGGAATTTGCCTTTTCTTCTATGGATTGTTGGTTGAGCAATCCCTGATAAGGAGGATACTCTCGACACCATTGTTTTCTATTCTTGGCAAAAGCTCCTACATTTTCTATATGATTCATAACGGAGTGCTCTTTGTGTTTTTTTACAATCGGCTGCACATGAATGTTCTCGTGATTTTTGTTTTGCTGCAGCTCATTTCAATTCTCCTCTACAAAACTTTAGAAAAGCCAATTAACGTCTACATCCGTCGTGTTGGTCATCAAAAATTGCATCTGCCGTTGACCAGTTAGAATTCATTTCACCGCCAACAAAGAAAAAATAGCACTGAAGTCCGATTTTCTAACGATCAGGACATCTCTCCAGTCATACCTTAGGAATTTTCTGAAGATAATTGCATCGTAGCCCCAGGAAATCAAAGCAGACAGACTAAAAGCGATTGCTGCGCCCTCTATTCCCATTGGACGAATAAGAACAAAGAAAAGTGTTATCATGAACACCAGTAAAAGGCTCGCGCTGACAAGATTATAATTCAAAAGGTTCTTGCCAAAATAATATGCCGTGAAATAGGTCGAAGAACATGCGGCGAACAATCCGGGAAGCAGCCAGGTGACGATGCGGTCAACCATCCCGAAATCGAGCCCAAAGAGGTTTGTGTAAATAAATCTGCCAATGAACAGGTTGAATATGCCGAAAACCAAAACCAATGTATTCGAAATGCGAACCAAAAGAAGAACATAATTTTCTGTCCTTTGCTGATCTCTGGCAGCGATAATCGCGATAAAGGGATAATAAATAAAGCTCGCCATCACTTCCAGCCATTCAACAATTTTAAATGCAGTGATATAGTTCCCCAATTCAGCCGGGCTGACAAACATGGGCAACAGCGTGATGCAAATTCGTGCAGCGGAGAAAAAAAGAAGGTTGATGAAAAAAAAGCCTGAACGAATGCGTGAAAAGCAATTTAATTCCGGCAGGCGCGGGAAGATCGTTTTTGACATCATTCGAAAAGCGGAACGCCGACCAGACCAATATCAGGATCCCCTGCAAAAATGAAAAAGCAAAGTAGACCATAAAGATCCTCCCGATCCAAACCGCCCTGTCCAGGTTCAAGCTCAACACCACAGCCAGGAGCAGCATGACAGCATTCACAATGGCCGAGAGTTTGGCGGGTTGATATCCCTGCTCGAAGGCATTGAAAACCGCTCCGGCAAAAACCGAGAACAGGTTGCCTGCGATATAAAGCGATGCATATAATAGAAAGCGTGACGCTTCCAGCTGGGGATAATTACCGCGCAGCACAATCTGACGGATAACGGGCAGGCATATCAGCAATGCCAGCGCAACCATGCCAAACATAACCAGGTAGGCGCTGCGCAACTTTAATTGCCTTCGCGCCAGAAAATAATTAATGCTGATATCAAATCCTAATGTGAAAATAAAAACACAGATCGACAGCAAATAAATAAATGAATAGAATTCACCACTGATGGAAGATTGAAACCATCTTACCAGGACTACATTAATGATAAACGAGATGATGAATTGAAAACTTTTCCAATAAAAATTTCTAAAGAGGTTCTGCGCAATCGGCATAATGGTTTGCGTGGGTTAGGAATCGTAATGTGTCCGGTTGCTGCACATCAATCCATATGCATCAATGCAATGCGTACATTCTTTGGGCAGTTCTTTGCCAGTCCTGTGCGCCTGCCTGAATGCCTTAAAATCCTTATTTCGATAAATCGATAGTGGTTCATCTTTGAGCACATTGCCGAAAATGACAGGCGGGTTTTGTACTGTTTCACCCCAAAGCGTAAAAGGTGTAGTGACTGCCAAAAAATCGCAGGGCGCGACATTACCATTGATATCCACGAAAAAAACTTCGCAGGCCTGGCATCCCATCTTTTCAGGTTTTAGCCGGGGCATGCTGATTAAAATCTTATTTTTCTTAGCTCTCCTGATGGCTTCATCAAAAAATGCCTCAGCACTGGAATTGCCGTTTTTGGAATACAACGCGAGGGGCAGCAAGTCCGGAGTAAAGGTCAAAATATTGCTTACATAAATTTGTTTCACCCCCAACCCGCTTACGAAGTCTACGTAATCGGGTAATTCACGCACATTGTTGGCATGCGCCACAAAAGTCACGGCAATTCTATCCTTCAATTTAGAATTCCGCAATTGCCTTATGGTTTCAATAATTTTTTCGAAGATTACGCCGGTCTTAAAATCTTCCACCGTCTTCTTCGTGTACCCATCTAATGAGATATTGATTTCAGGAACCGGGTATTTTTCCAGTTCATTGATTTTTTCATCTGAAAGTTCCATTGTGTTCGAAAGGAATGGAAACTGGAGCCGGGGGTTGATCTCCAGCAAAAGGTCCATCATCTTAAATAGATTCTTATTGAGAATGGCCTCAAATGTGGAGAACTGGAAAAAAGAAGATTTTTGAATGAGTGGTTTGAGTCGATCTGCGATCAGCACAAACTCATCAAACTTCATGATCTTGACTACGCCATCGTGAATATGGGTATTGTAGTCGTTGATAAAGCAATGCTTGCATTTGAGGTTACATGCGCTGACGGTCTGCAGACTGATGTAATACGGATAATCATTGAAATATTTGCGGATTCCAAGTTTTACACGGCTGCCGAGTTGACCTTTCGGTATCCGCCTGATTTTCTTCAACGCTATTTTAATCGAATCCAGCATAATTGAAATGAGCACCCGCTCCGGTAAGCATCAAAATTACTATAATACAAATGATTATGCCAGAATGGTAACGTCAATTGAGCGTCCAAATTACTTGAGCGCCTGAATAATCCTGATAAAATCCTGCGCAATGAGTGAGGCGCCGCCTACAAGGCCTCCGTCAACATCAGGGCAGGCAAACAACTCAGCTGCGTTGCCCGCTTTTACGCTCCCTCCGTATAATATGGGGATTTCAGCCGCAACGTCAGCGCTGTATTGGTTGCCCAACACAGTACGCAAATGTGCATGCATTTCCTGTGCCTGTTCAGTTGTTGCTGTCTTGCCTGTTCCAATGGCCCAGATCGGTTCATAGGCGATCGCGATCTTTTTCAGATTTGCGGTATCGAGGTGAAAAAGCGATTCTTTGAGTTGGGTCTCTACATAACTGTTTTGTGTCGAATCTTCGCGTATCGACAGGGGTTCGCCACAGCAAAAGATCGGGGTAATACCAGAAGCAAGGCAGATATTGATCTTTTCAGCAAGCATGGCATTTGTTTCTCCAAAATATTCTCTTCTTTCACTGTGTCCAACCACGCAATATTTAATAGCAATGGATTCTAACATCTCTGCGGACACTTCTCCTGTAAATGCGCCCGATCGTTTGGTATAACAATTCTGCGCACAGGCGAAATAATTTTTTCTGTCCGACAACTCACTGTTCGCCATGATCAGGTAAGGAAATGGCACGGCGAAGACTGCTCTTTGATATTTTTTGAGTTCAATATCGGCGTTCAGTACGTCGTCGAGTAATTTTTCTCCGTCCTGGTAAGTCAGATTCATTTTCCAATTCGCAGCAGCAATTTGTAATCTCATTTGATGATTGTTTAAGAATGGGCAAAAATATATTTCAATTCATTTATCTCTGCATCGTTTAGGTCGTGGTTCTTCAATTTCTTCCAGTTACGGATATCGCTTATGGCTTTTTCAAGTTCGTATTGATGTGAAGGATTGAATCCCCAGCTAAAACTTGGGATATGTGCGGGCGTTAACCCGATACCGAATAAATTAGCACAGCAGCCGATTACCGTTCCGGTGTTAATGGAAGTATTGATGGCTGTACGGGAATAGTCGCCCATCAACACCCCGCATTTGGTACCGGCAGACAACGCTTTTTTCGATGCTTCGTGCCAGACCTTTATGTCGTCTGCGCTGTTTTTGAGATTGCTATTGGAAGTTCCCGCGCCCAGATTGCACCAATAACCAACGACCGAATCTCCGAGGTAACCATCGTGTGCTTTATTGGAGAACCCAAACAGAACGGAGTTCTTCAGTTCGCCTCCAACGGTTGAGTAAGGACCGACTGTCGAGCCATAGATACGCGCACCCATTTTTACGATGCTGCCTTCGCAAAGTGCAAACGGACCTCGTATCATCGCACCTTCCATGACTTCACTATTCTTTCCAATATAAATAGGTCCGTTCTGCGCGTTAAGAAATGCGTGCTCGACCTTCGCGCCAGGCTCCAGGAATATTTTTTCCGGATTAATCACGCGGTTGGAGGAAGAAACCGGCTGAGAAACCCTTCCCGAAGTCAGGCCTGCATAATCGCTGATAATATACTCTGCATTCCACTGAAATATGTTCCATGGCAATTCGATGCGGGTTGCATTGGCGTTCGTATTGAGAAATTCGTCCGTGCGCTTCTTTTCAATAGCCTCAACTAATAATTTATCCGGAATAATATTGGCAGGTATCCTGGCGAGGTTTTTTTCATAGGTATCCGGGCTTTGAATGTTGAACTCAAACAGTTTTTCCCATTTTTCGCGAAGGGTCAGAATGCCGATCCTGATGTCAAGGACTGAGCGCGTGAGGGTAAATGGATAGAGCTGAAGGCGAAAAGGCCGGTCATCAAGAATAATAGCATTCATTGGCTAAAACTAATTCAAAAAAAATCCCTTTCCGGATGCGGAAAGGGAAATATCTGAAACAAAATTCGGCATGCGATACTATCCGTCTGCCGGTTATTTGGTTTTTTTCTCGTAGCGTTTTTTGAACTTATCGATACGGCCTGCAGTATCTACCAATACATTCTTTCCGGTGAAGAAAGGATGCGAAGTGTTGGAGATTTCCAGTTTGATCAACGGGTATTCCTTACCATCTTCCCACTTCACAGTTTCTCTTGAAGGAGCAGATGAACGGGTAATGAATGCGTAGCCATTACTCATATCCTTAAATACCACAAACCTATAGTTTTCGGGATGAAGACCCTTTTTCATAACTTCTTGTTTTTGAGCGTGATATAAGCCAATTAGGCCATCTCACCGGTAAAAATTGAAGCGCAAAATTAGGAGATATCTTCCTGGTTTCCAAATAAATTTAGACCAAAATCAGTTGCGCATATTGAGATATTGCAGGGGTACTCCCACTTCTGCGTTCTTACACATTTGGATGACCGATTGAAGGTCGTCAATCTTTTTCCCGGTTACCCTGACCAGGTCATCCATGATCTGCGCCTGCACTTTGAGTCCGGCGTCCTTGATCAGTTTGACGATTTTTTTTGCGTCCTCCTGTTTCAGTCCGTTTCTGACCGGCACTTCTTTTTTGACCACCTTTCCACTTTGATGGATCTCTTTGCTGAAATCGAAAGCGAGCGGATCAAGACCCTGCTTGATCGATCGGCTGAGCAGAACATCCATGATCTGTTTGATCTTCATATCGCTTTCTGCTTCGAGATTTATCAGCATGTCTTTTTTATTTAAATCGATCTGCACAGGCGAATCTTTGAAATCGAACCGATTGACGATTTCTTTTTTCGTCACATTTACAGCGTTGTCCAATGTCTGTGGATCTACTTTGCTTACGATGTCAAATGAGGGCATAATCGTTATTTGCCAGCAAAAATAAAAAACCGCAGGCAATAGTTTGATTTATTTGCCCGCGGCGGTGTTGATGGTCTGAGAGGTTATTTGTCGGACCAGCTGCTGATCGGCACCCTGAATGCTTTTTTTCCGTTTGCATCAGACATTTCAAGGACATATACAATCTTTCCGTTCTTTGCTTCCAATGTCGCCAGGCCGTTCATCTTATGGCCCCCGGTTTCCGTCAATTCGAGCTGGTATACTGTTTTGCCGCTGTGGAAAGGTTTGGTCCAGTGACAGTCCGCATGTTTGATCGTACCCGTCATTGCATCATTTTCCTGGCCCCCATGCACTATCCGGATTTGCCTGGCATCGGTAACTATGACGATCTCTTCACTTTTTGTATCCATCACTTCGCCTTTCTCGTCGATAAATTCAAGCCTCGGGCCGGTCCAGGTAATTTTTTTGTTGCATTGTGCCGAAAGCTGCGTAGTTGTAACAATCAATAGTAACGCAGTGATCAGTGAATTTTTCATGGTTTGTTGTAAGGATGAATGTTTGATTATTTGTTTCCGCCCACTTTCACGCGTTCCGATTCGTCAGAGGCTCCGCTGGATCTCCGTGCCGACTGTGCGGCGCTGAATGATTTTCCAAAGCGATAAGTGAAGGTGATGCTTACCTGCCGGCTGTCCCTTGTATTCAGGAAGGTCGCCTGTGTTTCCTGGAAATTGATATAGCCCTTCACCTTCTGAGTATAGAACATATCGCGGATCCCGACTTTGAGCGTTGCTTTTTCTTTGAACAATTGTTTGGCAATGGCTGCAGATGCCTGTCCCATGGGTTCAATCAGAATTTGCCCGTCAACACCTTTCGTGCGATAGAATCCCGACAGTTCACCAGACCAGCCCTTACTAAATTTGAACTGATTGTTGACGTTGGCCAGGAATGTGGTGGCGCTCACGTCGAGATTCTCGCCGTACAACATGCCGTCGAATTTATTATAAACCACATTCGCAAATACACTGGCGTTCCACCATTTTGCAACAGGAATCTGGGCGCTGACGGAGATGCCGGCATTTTGTCTTCTTCCAATATTTCCCTGGCGGACAATCGTTGCATGCCCCTGCTGTTCGAAAGTTTCAGAGAAAAAGTTTTTGGTATTGCTGTAATTCAGTGTTGTGGTCAGGAAATTCTTGTAGGTGTGCGCAACTTCGATGTTGTTCGTGTATTGCGGTTGCAGGTATGGATTTCCGGCTGCATATGTATATTGGTCGAGGAAGAAAAGAAAGGGATTAAGGTCCTGGTAAGCGGGCCTGTCGATCCTTCTTCCATAGTTAACCGAAAACGTGTTTTTCTCATTGGCCTGATAACTGACGAACAGTGTCGGGAAAAGATTGAAATAAGATCTGTTGAAGACAGAATCGTTATTATTTACCGTGTATGGGTTGCCAAGCTGGTGACCGGAATAATTAGTGTTTTCAAGGCGCAAGCCGGCCTGTATTGTAAATTTTTTGACCTGCTTATTGAAATTTACATAGGCTGCATTTATATTTTCATGATAAAGAAAATGGTTGGTCTTCGAAGTATCCGGTTCAGGCACGCCTCCGATCACGTTAAAATAATTTGCCTGGTTATCGGTCGACACGTAGCTCGTCTTCATTCCGGCTTCAAACTTTAATCCTTTTTTAAAAGAATGGGTAAAGTCGGATTTGAATGAATAGATGTCGATTTTCCCAGGCAAATTTCCCGTGAGAATACTTTCATTGATAAGGTTCCAATCCGGGTCATAGGTAAGGTTATGAAAATATTGATCGCTGCCGGATTTATAATGGATATAATCTGCATCTGCCGTCAATTCAGTTCCGGAAGAATCGAATTGGTGCCTCAAATTCAAATTGAAAGAAGCATTTCTCCATTTGCCATTGTCAACACTGGGCGAATGCACGATGCTGTCGATATTCTGATACGGATCTTTCAGATAAATCGTACTGTTGGACTCATCTTTGTCATTGTTGGCAAATCCGCTTGCAACAAATCCAAGGGTAGTTTTGCCTGAGAGATAATAATCCATGCCCACTTTTAAATTCATTTCCGGATTGGTAAACTTCAGATTGGTGTGCTGGGTAAATATCGAATTGATCTTTTGATCGCCGGCATTCAGGTAATTGCGGTTGATGTCGAGATCCTGGAATCCCTGCCAATGTGAGTAGCCACCATTGAGAAAAATGTTGAATTTTCCGTTGCGGTAATTAAGATTGGTGCTTGCTCCCGGTTTAGGATATACGCCCTGCGTGTATGTCGTGGTAATACTGCCGTTAAATCCTTTCATCTTGTTTTTCTTCGTTTTGATGTTGATAATGCCTGAATTTCCGGCGGCATCATATTTGGCAGATGGATTCGTCATGATTTCCAATTGATCAATTGCCGAGGCAGGAAGGCTTTTGAGGTAGTTGGCCAACTGTGTGGCGTTCAGATAAGTGGGCTTGTTGTCAATCATGATCGTAACGCCCTGTTTGCCCTTCAGGCTTATATTGCCATCCTTGTCCACCGTTACGCCCGGAGATTTTTCGAGGACATCCATGACCGTCGAGCCGGCGTTTGCCGGGGATGCATCAACGTTCACGATCATTCGATCGGCCTTCTGCTCGATCATGGGCTTCTTTCCAATCACTGCTACTTCCTGGAGTTGGGCCGATTTCGATTTAAGCTGGATATCATTCATCGCAACGGCAGGATTGGCTGAATTAATTTCGACCGGCGATGAATAGTACCGGGGATGCCCAACCGCGCTTACGAGGATGAGGTATTTGCCGGCGGCAAGGCCTTCGAAATGAAATTTACCGGACGCGTCGGATACGATAGTCCTGACTGTTGAAGAATCTTTAAACCGCAGCAGCGATATCGTGGAGGCATCGACGGCTTTTTGACTTTCGTCGAGTACTCTCCCACTTATTCCACCTTTATTGATATCGCTTTGCGCGACAACTAAATTTGAATTGCAGAGGATAATACATAACCCAATGACTGTCAATATTCTCTTCTTCATAAAAGTTATTTAAGGTACTGTTTCTAAGATATTACATACCAAAACTATGTACTATGTATAACAAGGAACAATGTTTTGTTTTGGAAGGTTGCTTTAAATGATAATTGGCAAAATCCACACAGAATTAGGACGCCGGGGAGAAATTCTGGTTACACCAATGCCGGCATTGTTGACAGAAGGATTGAAAAGGTGATAAATGGCGTTTTATATTCCTGGTCAGGACCCCGCAGGTGTTGGAGTTTGCTTTCCGGAATTGTACCTTTTTTTAAGCACCAGGTAAAGTGTAACGCCCGAAACGACGAGTAAAAAAGAGATGATCTCCGCCTGCGTCGGCCTGAATCCGAAAATATTGTACTTGGTGTTCACCCGGATTTTTTCGATAAAAAATCTTTCAAAGCCATTTAAAATGAGATAGAAAGCGAACAACGTTCCCGGTACCGTGAATTTTTTACGTACCGACCATATAATGAAGAAGAGGACAAGACAAATCAGAGTTTCGTAGAAGGGAGTGGGAAATACGGGCAGCGGCAGGTAGTTACAATACTGACCCGTGCACTGCGGCATTTTTAATCCTTCGTTGACCACATTATGGGGGTATGAATAGGCAAATAACCAGTCGGGAAGAAATGACGGCGCACGGAGAAAGCGATGGGGTACCTGGAGGGTTCCAAACTGGCTTAGATACAGATCTGAATTTTTTGCCACGACGCTATTGAAATAATCCGGCTTCATGGGAATAAGTTTCGCGTCTGGCGTTGTATAGTAGGCGCTATTGATAATTCCCCAGTCGCCATCGCCGGCAACCTGGCATCCTATCCTTCCCAGTCCATAAGCGAGCATCAGTCCCGGAGCGGCAGCATCATTCAAATACCAGAATCCGATATTTCTTTTTTTAGCATAATACCAAATAGCAATTGCTGCGCAGATCAATCCACCGTAAAAAGTGAGCCCACTGAATGACAAAAGCGATTCAACAGGGTTGCGCACGAATTCATTCCAGTTCTCGAGGCTATTAAAAATTTTTGCACCAAGAAATCCGAAAATTGCCGCAAAGATGACGAGATCTCCTACCCTGTCGTGCGGCCAGATCCTGATTTTCCTTTCTTCAGGCTTGGGAAGTTTTTGTTTGTTTTTCTCCCACCATTTGAGCCCTGCAAATAAGAAAGCGAAAAAAAGTCCGGCAGGCCAGCTTCCGGCTGTGGAGAAAATGAAATCCTGCGGATTGGCGGCCAGCGGGCTGTCAGAAATGAACAGGCCAATGATTTTGAATCCCAACAGAAATCCGAGAAGGAAATTGGTGATCAATTCGTTGAAACCAGCGGGTTTACCCACGGTGATCGTTTCCTCTTTAAACTGCAGAACGCCTTTTGCTTCCAGTCGCTTAAGCTCCAGCGTCAGTGTATATGCGGCAGCCAGGAAAGAGAGGGCGACGAAAAACCCAAATGAATTTACAAAATGAAGAAACTTCCAATCAACACCGAACAAATCCTTGAACGCGTAATACAGATTTGGATACATAAGGGATACTTCTTATTTCTATCCTTTTTACAGGAAGTGCAAGTTTAGGTCAAAAAAACGATACGCCAGCTTAAATAAAACGCAAAAATCGATGATTTATGTTCGACTGAGCTGATGAAGATTTTTGAAATCCGCTTCATTCTTAATTTGTAACCTTGCATTAAATTCTTTCAGGATGACCAGCATCAGGAACGTTGCCGTGATCGGAGCCGGCACCATGGGTAACGGAATAGCACATGTGCTCGCACAAAATGGTTTCGAGGTAACGCTTATCGATATTAATAAAGCACAGCTCGAAAAAGGTATTCAGCAAATCTCAAAAAATCTCGATCGGCAGATTTCCAAAGGTGTCATTAAAGAAGAAACAAAGAAAGCAACGCTGGATCGCATTCGTCCCGGTGAATTTGTGCAGGGCGTATCCAACAAAGACCTGGTTATCGAAGCTGCCACAGAAAACACTTCATTAAAACTGGAGATATTCCGCCAGCTGGATGCGTCCGCGCCGGCGGAATGTATACTGGCCACCAACACTTCTTCCATTTCAATCACCAAAATTGCGTCTGCAACCAAAAGACCTGCTCAGGTTATCGGGATGCATTTCATGAACCCGGTGCCATTAATGAAACTGGTAGAGATCATCAATGGTTACGCGACGCTTGAATCCGTTACAGAAGCCGTCGTCGGAATTACAAAACAACTCGGCAAGACTCCCTGCGTGGTGAATGATTATCCCGGTTTTATCGCCAACCGTATCTTAATGCCCATGATCAACGAAGCCATTTACAGTTTGTATGAAGGCGTAGCGGGTGTTGAATCGATCGATACGGTTATGAAACTCGGGATGGCGCATCCCATGGGTCCTTTGCAACTCGCGGATTTTATCGGCCTCGATGTCTGTCTTTCCATTTTGCAGGTGTTACACGAAGGCTTCGGAAATCCGAAATATGCCCCATGTCCATTGCTGGCAAATATGGTAAGTGCAGGACAACTGGGTGTGAAAACAGGTGAGGGATTTTATACTTATCAGACCGGATCGAAAGAGCTCGTAGTCAGCAGGAATTTCCGATAAGAAATTGAACCAGCCTTCACACTCAGGCTTTGATTGGGTTATTATAAATTTTTATCCGGTCCGCATCCAGATGGATTTCGGATCTCAGCTCGCCGGTAAATAACTCCGGCGCCGGGATCCCTTCACTGATCAGCATCGCTTCGTTGGTAATGATCCTTGCTTCATCCCAAATTCCGGCATCGATGAAGGATTGAATCAGTCTGCTCCCTCCTTCCACGAATACACTTTGAATTTTTAACTGGTAGAGCGCATGGACAAGCTGGTGAACCAACTCAACATCTTCGGTTACCTGGTAATAAAGCAGGTTAGCGGATTCTTCGTGCCTGATCGAATTGAAAATGATCGTCGGTGACTGGCGGTCGAATATTTGAAGTTTGGAAGGCAATCTCAATCCCATGTCCACGATCATTCGCACGGGATGATTGCTTTCGCGACCCCGGACGGTTAACGAAGGATTATCAAAATAAGCAGTATTGGTGCCTATCAGTATCGACGCTTCTTCATTTCTCCATTGATGAACAAGCCGGTTCGATAATTCATTTGAAATAAAAACGCGCGAGTAGTCGCTCTTGGCTATTTTTTGGTTGCCTGACTCCGCCCATTTCAAAATCACATAAGGCCGGTGTTGTTTGTAATAAGTGAAAAACCTTCTGTTGAGATCGATGCATTCTTTTTCCAGTATGCCCACGGTTGTTCTGATGCCGGCTGCATTGAGTTTTGCAATTCCCCTTCCATCGACTTCTTTAAATGGATCGCGGCACCCGATTACTACATGCGGGATTTTTTCCAGGATAATGCGGTCGGCGCAGGGAGGCGTTTTGCCATGATGCGCACAGGGCTCCAATGATACGTACATCACAGAAGCAGGAATATGTTGGCGGTCTTCTTCACGAACACTCTGCAAACAATTTATTTCCGCATGGGCCTCTCCGTATTTTCGATGAAATCCTTCTCCAATGATCCGGCCCTGATGAACAAGAACAGCCCCAACCATCGGATTGGGTGCTACCGAACCTGCCCCGATCGCGGCAAGTTCAAGACATCTTTCCATATAAAATTCATCTGGAATCAACGGATAATAATTTTGTGCTGAATTGCAATGGAAAATTAATTGTTTGACTTTACATTATTTTGCGTGAACTTATAATTATTATCCGCGAAGATGCTAAACTTTTCAGCCGCAAACAAAAAGCTAATGACTGCCATGCAGCAGGCCTACGATCAAAAAGAAGCGGCCGCCATTGCAAACCTCGTAATGGAGAACATCACAGGCATGAAAAAGATCGACCGCATCATTCATAAAGATCACATTCTGTCGGCCGAAGATGTGCAAAGACTTGAGCGATATGCAAGTGAGCTGCAGCAACACAAACCCGTTCAGTATGTGTTGCACGAAGCCTGGTTTTGCGGAATGAAATTTTTTGTCGACGAGTCAGTCTTAATTCCAAGGCCGGAAACGGAGGAACTTGTGGATTGGATGTTTACTGAAATGAAGCTTGCCAATAAATTTGCATCAACCTGCCTCGACGTTGGAACGGGAAGTGGGTGCATTGCCGTTGCCCTCAAAAAGAAATTGCCATCATCAATGGTGCTTGCCTGCGACATGAGCGAAAAAGCCCTCGAAGTTGCAGAAAGAAATGCCCGGGCATTATCAGCCGATGTTCAATTTCAACTCCTGGATTTTCTGGACGAAAACCAGTTGTCGAATTTGCCTTCTATCGACCTTCTCGTCAGCAATCCGCCTTATATACCTGCAACTGAAAAAAATTCTATTGCCAGGAATGTTGTCGACTACGAACCACATCTTGCGCTATTTGTTCCGGACACAGATCCGATTATTTTTTATCGCGCAATGGTTTCATTTGCGATTCGGTATATGCGAAAAGGAGCAATGATTTTTGCAGAGCTTCATGAAACAACCGCGCAGGACGTTGCCCACATGTTTGACATGAATGGCTTGCAAAATGTCGAATTGAAGAGGGATATTCATGGAAAACCAAGAATGATAAAGGCGCTGGTATAAGTTTTGGATTAACTGAACGTTAAGAAAATAAAATAAAAGCAACTTCGTTGCCATTTTTTATTTGCCGCCTTTGGGGCCGCTGGCTATTTTTGAACCAGTATTTTACCAATGAACCGCACCAGCTACCTGCTATGTTTCTTGTTGACGGGCATATTTACCGAACTGCACGCGCAGAGTGGAAACCCTTTGTTTTCCGACTCCAACTGGAGCGCTCATTTCCAGGCGACGGGAATTATCCAGGCGCACCCTTCTTTTACTTCTCCATATTCGGGTCAAAACAGTCTTGACCCCAATGCTGAAAGAGCATTTTCAGTCACCTCAACTTTATATATTGGCAGAAGACTTTGGAAAGGAGCTTCCATTTATTTTAATCCGGAGATGGCCGGAGGTAAGGGTATCGGCAGCACATTGGGTATCGCAGGTTTTCCCAATGGCGAAACTTTCCGCATTGGCAACCCGGAACCCGTAGTATATATCGCGAGACTTTTCATTTCCCAGAATTTTAACCTCGACAAAGACCATATTGAATACATAACTGACGACGCCAATCAGATTACAGACAGGCTTTCTACTTCGCGGTTGACGATCAGCCTTGGAAAATTTGGCGTTGCAGATTTCTTTGACAACAATGGCGTCAGCCATGATCCGCGGACTGACTTTATGAACTGGGCATTCATGAATAATGGTGCATACGATTATGCGGCAAATACAAGAGGATACACCTATGGCCTGGTTGCTGAACTCATCAAGCCGGGATGGGCACTGCGCTTTGGAACTGCATTAATGCCAACTTATGCCAATGGCCCCAGTCTCGATATTCACTATCTTAAAACCAACAGCGAGACCATCGAATATGAAAGGGATTTTCAAATTCACCAGCGTAAAGGAGCTGTGAGGTTGCTTGGATATTTCAACACGTCAAAAGCGCCCAACTACGACCAGGTGGTCCATGATAAGATCACCGGTGTCGATACCAGCATGGACGTCATTTATGGTAAGGAATATGGAGGAAAGAAATTCGGACTCGGCATCAATGTTGAACAGGAACTTAGTCCTTCGACCGGATTTTTCATGCGTATCGGATGGAATGACGGAAAAACGGCCACCTGGGCGTTTTCGGAAATTGATAATACAGTCAGCGCCGGCATTAAGATAAATGGTAAGGGATGGAAAAGATCGGGAGATAATATCGGCGTGGCGATCCTCACAAACGGCATTTCATCAGGTCACAGAAATTTCCTCAATGCGGGTGGCTATGGTTTTATGATTGGGGATGGCAAACTACCGAAGTACAGCAGGGAAAATATCGGAGAGGTGTTTTATCAGCTTTACATCTTTGATCATGTCTGGGTAAGCGGCGATTATCAGTTTGTGTTGCATCCTGCGTATAACCAGGACCGTGGGCCGGTCCACGTGTTCGCAGCCAGAGTCCACGTGGAATGGTAGATTTTATACTTTTTAGATATTCCCTTTTTTCAATTCATTTACTGCATACTCACAGGCTCTTGCCGTGAGCGCCATATAAGTCAGTGAAGGATTTTGACAGGCCGAGGAAGTCATACAACTTCCGTCGGTGATAAAAACATTATTTACTGCATGCACCTGGTTGAAGCCATTCAGTACAGAGGTTTTCGGATCTCTTCCCATTCGTACTGTTCCCATTTCATGAACGGCTGATCCGCCGGGAAGCGCATAGTCGACCGGTTCTACTTTCTTAAAGCCCGACTTCTCGAGCATTTCAACCGCTGAAGATTTGATATCATTGCGCATTGCCTTCTCATTCTCGTGATATTCAAAATTGATATGCACGATGGGGAGACCCCACTCATCTTTCCTGCTGCCATCGAGCACAACTTTGTTGTCATAATATGGAAGTGTTTCTCCCCAGGCGCCGATCCACATTACCCAGGGCCCCGGGTTCGTTATTTTCTTTTTGTAATCAGCGCCGAAGCCTTCTGTTTCCCTGAATTGCAATTCCCAATCCTTGCGGCTGCCACTTCCCTGGTAGCCAAATCCACGGACATAATCTTTCCGCTCCGAAGATTTATCCAGGTTTCTGAATCTTGGTATATATACGCCATTAGGCTTTCTTCCAAAATAATATTCATTCTCCAATCCTTCATATTCGCCAAAACCTCCGGCGCCGATAAAATGATCCATCAAATTGTGACCGACCTGGCCACTGTCATTGCCGAATCCTTCCGGAAATCTTTTGGAAGTAGAATGTAGCAGCAGTGCGGCAGTATCAACGGTGGAGGCATTGATGAAAACGATGCGCGCAAAATATTCGGTGATGGCTTTCGTATGCTGATGGATTACTCTCACGCCTCTTGCCTTGTTCTTCTTTTCGTCGTAAATAATTTCGATCGCGATCGAGTCGGGTACCAGGGTTAGATTTCCAGTGGCAACCGCAGCGGGAAGCGTAGCCGCATTGCTGCTGAAATAACCGCTGAAGGGACAGCCTCTGTCGCATAAATTTCTGAACTGGCAGGGCCCCCGTCCATTCCAGCCTTTCGTGAGATTGGCAACCCTGCCTACCGTGACGAGCCTGTCTTTATAGTTTGCTTTTATTTTTTTGGAGAAAAGATCTTCGATGCAATTCATGGGCATCGGAGGAAGAAACTGTCCGTCCGGAAGATGCGCGAGCCCTTCGGGACTGCCACTTATCCCGACGAAATTCTCTACATATTCATACCA
>Ga0206955_1013_pt1 | contig 20892 bp, 21 predicted proteins | sample Alteio_BWOrgHeat_34_FD_153247 | JGI IMG/M metagenome (GOLD analysis project Ga0206955, IMG submission 153247) | Enriched cells from forest soil in Barre Woods Harvard Forest LTER site, Petersham, Massachusetts, United States -... | ecosystem: Environmental > Terrestrial > Soil > Temperate forest >...
CGGGGATCAGTTTGCATGTGCCCATTTACAACGGGGGCAGAACCAAGCAGCAGATCAAGCTTGCGGAGACCAATGTCAGGCAAAATGAGCTTGCGATCGAGAGCAAGAAAAATGACTATAAAAAGGAAATTGATCAGGCACTTACCGATATCCAGTCCAACCTGGATCGCATTGCCAACACAAAAGGGCAGATTGAGCAGAACAGGGTTGCACAGGAGATCACGGCCAGTCGTTTCAAGAACGGGGTAGCCACCAACCTCGACCTCACCAATGCGGCGACCAACGTCCAGAGGGCGCTGTTCACCCGGCTTCAATACGAGTACCAGTTATGCCTTGCCAAGGTGCAGCTCGCGAATTTATCGGGGTATCAATATTGGTAAAATAAGCTTCATTTCTTTCACGTGTCCTACACCTAGGTGTAGGACACGTGAATTTTTCCGGCACTACCCCGCGAATCCACCGTAAAATCTCCTGAAAATGAACTTGTTCGACCCCAAAATCAAAAGAGGCTGATCGCTCTCGCGTCAGCCTCTTCAATGTGTTTGTACATTACCTTACCAATACATTTTCGTGGTCATCAATAGGTACAAATTTTACATCGTAGGATTTGGATTTGCACGGATGTTGGATTTTAACTCGTCAAGTCTGATTGACTTTTAATGTTGCCTGGACTTTGGTTTTACTTAGGTTTCTGTGGTTTTTTTCTTAGGATCTGGATTCGGTTTCTACTGGATAATTGGACTCGGATATTGGTGTCAATCTTCTTGACTATGTAAACATACAAATGTAATAGCCCGGAACAAGCGCAGAACCGCTTGATTTAAATTGTTCGGTATTTACCCCCTTCGCCGTACTATTACTGAAATTCAACCTCGTAAATCTACGATACCTTTGCCTGAAGCCATATTTCGCCTACATTAGTTCAACAATCCTTAAACAACAACCATGTTATTCTCCAACAAGACTGTCCTGATCACCGGTGGAAGCAGGGGTATCGGCAAGGCCATCGCTATCAAAATGGCCAAAGAAGGTGCAAATGTTGCGATCGTCGGCAAGACCGCCGAACCACACCCCAAACTGGAAGGCACTATATATACGGCCGCCCAGGAAATCGGCGCCTCAGGACCCGGCAAAGTGCTGCCATTGCAGGGAGATATCCGCTACGAGGACCAGATCAAGAATATTGTGGAAACAACCGCCAACACTTTTGGCGGCATCGATATCCTCGTCAACAACGCCAGCGCGATCAATCTGTCAACCACGGAACAAACAGAGGCCAAAAGGTTCGATCTCATGCACGACATCAATATTCGCGGTACATTTTTCATGTCCCAGGCATGTATTCCGCACCTCAAAAAAGCCAATAACCCGCACATCCTTAACTTATCGCCTCCGTTGAACCTGGAACCGCATTGGTTCTCGCGACACCTCGCTTACACCATCAGCAAATACGGCATGAGCATGATCGTCGCCGGGCTCGCAGATGAACTTCGGCAATACCGGATCGGCGTGAATGCACTTTGGCCAAGAACCACCATCGCAACAGCTGCAGTGAAGAACTTGCTTGGTGGAGACTTCCTGATGCAACGGAGCAGGACACCCGAAATTGTGGCCGATGCCGCCGCTATCGTCCTTCAAAAATCATCCTTTGAAGTAACTGGCAACTTCTTTATCGATGAGGAAATATTAGCAAATGAAGGCGTGACCGATTTTACCCGCTACGCAGTGAATCCCGATCAAAAATTGATGATGGATCTCTTTATCTGATCAGCAATAACGATTTTGAAATAATAATCCCACGCCCGCACCAAGCAGACCGGAATTCTGGTCAGGGATCAACTATCATAATGCACGGGAACGGACGGGGAGCGATATGCCCGCAATGATCAGCGCTGCACCTGCAAGACCGGTATCCTTGATCAGGTTGGTAAGTGGAACTCTTGATGCGGCCTCATCCGGAGCATTGATGACCGCGGGAAGATGGATGGTGAGCACAATGATCAATAAAAAAGCTGCTAACAAAAGACCCGCTAACCTTGTCTTTTTACCTATTAAAAATGCGATCGCTGCAGCAATCAGCGCTGCACCGGTAAGATAAATCCAAAAAACTCCACCATGAAAAAAGGCAGGAACAAAAGGCGCCATACCTGATGCATTCAAAAAATGATTTACACCAAAAAATCCAATAACTAAGGCATATATAACGACGCCAACTCTTGTGATTGTTGTGTTATTCATATAGCAATGGTTTTTTGTTCCTTCTAATTTAACGATTCTCGATGAGAATGGACCCGATTTATTTGGATTTAGAAAACCATATGCCCGACTGTGAGTAAATATTTATGCACGTTGTCGCTCCCAATCCGAAATTTTATTGCTTCGGTATCTCGGCGCTTTGCTCCGGTCGCATTTGGGGAAAAAATAGGACATCCTGTATAGAAGGTTCATTCGCAAGAAGCATGCACAAACGATCAATTCCTATGCCGATTCCTGATGCAGGCGGCATGCCGTATTCAAGCGCGCGAAGAAAATCATAATCCACAAACATTGCCTCGTTATCGCCGCGTTCCATCAGGCGGTGTTGCTCCTCAAACCGCTCGCGCTGATCGATGGGATCGTTCAGCTCGCTGTATGCGTTTGCGATTTCTTTCCCATTCACCATCAGCTCAAACCTCTCAACGAGTCCGGGTTTGGATCGATGTTTCTTGGTGAGCGGGCTCATTTCCACGGGATAGTCGGTAATAAAAACAGGCTGTATAAAATGGTGTTCGCATTTTTGGCTGAAGAGTTCGTCGATTAATTTTCCTTTGCCCATCGTTTCATCGACCGGAATTCTTAATTCACGGCAGGTATTTCGCAGTGCTGATTCATCCATTTCTGAAACATCAACGCCTGTGTACTGTTGTATCGCTTCGTATATACTGATCCGTTGGTATGGCGCCTTGAAGTCGATCATATGCTGGCCCACCTGAACTTTTGTTGAACCATTCACTGACGTCGCGGCTCTTTCCAGGAGTTGTTCCGTGGTTTCCATCATCCAGAAATAATCCTTATACGCGACATAAAATTCGAGGATGGTGAACTCAGGGTTATGCGTTCTGTCCATTCCTTCGTTCCGGAAATTACGGCTGAATTCATACACCCAGTCGAATCCACCCACAAGCAGGCGTTTCAGATATAGTTCGTTGGCAATTCTCAGATAAAAAGGAACATCGAGGGCGTTATGATGCGTAATAAAAGGCCTCGCTGCTGCGCCCCCCGGAATAGATTGCAGCACAGGAGTGTCGACTTCGAGACCACCCTTTTCATTCAGGAAATCGCGCATGGCATTGATCATCCTGGTGCGCCTGATGAAAGTTTCTTTCACCTGCGGATTGACGATCAGATCAGCGTATCTCTGCCTGTACCTGAATTCGGGATCGGTGACCGCATCGAATGTTTCTCCTTCTTTCTCCTTCACCACCGGCAAAGGCCTCAGCGCCTTGGCAAGAAATTTAAGCTCATGCACATGTATGGAAATTTCGCCGGTCTTGGTAGTGAAAACATATCCTTTGACGCCGATAATATCGCCGATGTCGGTTAAATGTTTCCAAACTTTGTCGTAAAGAAACTTATCCTCGCCCGGACTGATCTCATCCCGTTTTATATAAAGTTGTATCCGTCCGCTGCCGTCCTGCAACACTGCAAATGAAGCTTTTCCCATGTCGCGGATACTCATGATTCTTCCGGCAATACTGATATCTGCAAATTCTACTTTATTTTCCTCGCCGCGAAAGTTAGCCTTGATAAAAGCTGCCGTATTATTAACCGGGAATAATTCCGGAGGATATGCGTCAATGCCCAATGCGCCAAGTTGTTCCAATTTCTCCCTGCGAATGATCTCCTGTTCCGACAAATGTGGTGTAGCCATACTTAAATAAGCGTTTCTAAAAATTTGTGCAAAGGTAATCGAATTAAAGAATGAAAGGATTTGATGCGGCCGATATCAATTGGCCAGCAACACCTGCCAGGCGTGAACAACCTCGCCCTGCCGGAGTAAACGATGCGCGAGTAAGTGCAATTCCTTTTCCATTTCTTCAGGACTAACTGCATAATATTGAAAAATCTGTTTTAACTCCGGACTGTCAAACGCCGGATCGATATCCGGAATCCTTTCCACGTTTGCCAATAAGCCCAGGTCATTCCCAGACAAAATATTACTTTTTCTGATGCTGTCGGGCAGCGCATCTACACCTATTCCCAGTGCGGTATTTGGTTTGGGTACTATAAAAAGGTTGTTCTCATTAACAACACAATACCAGTCTCCGCCAAGTCTGGCCACATGATGCAATTTCCGCTGATCGATTCTTTGATTTTCATCCAGGATGCTATCGTCAATGTGCATACGTAAAATTTCGGCAATCACCAGGTGGCCTGCACCCGCTTCGTTGCCAAGTGGTTTTATTTCAAGTACCCTGCACTCGAAGTTCACCTTACTTTCCTGTACGAGTGGCGGCCTGATCAGTGAAGAAGCCTTTGCCGTGAACCCGGCTTTTTCAAATTCATTCGCGCTTTTCGGGAATTCACAACTCGCCAGGCTCACCTGCTGCACCATTTCGTAGTCGACAATATTTATGGCCACTTCGGGAACTTCATGCATATTCTGAAGCGTATGCTTGGTGCTATTGTCCCTCACCCTTCTCGACGGAGAGAAAACTACGACCGGCGGGTTGATTGAAAACAAATTAAAAAAACTGAAGGGGCTCAGGTTAATATTTCCGGCCTTGTCAATGGTGCTGGCGAAACAAACTGGTCTGGGCGCTATCGCATGCTGCAGGTAATGCTGCCGGTCTGCCAGAGTAAGATTTGACATGTCTGCGATCATGAGCCTTGCGCGTCATTTATTTTTTTGCGGGACAAAATGGAGAATTCATCCCCATCACTATCATTAACGATTGTATTATTCAGGATTCCCAATCCTTCGATCTCCATGCGGATCTCATCACCCGGCTGCAACCATTGTTCCTCGTAAGAAGGATCATTGAGTTTGCCTGTTCCGTTCAACTCGAGCAGGCATCCCGTACCCACTGTTCCACTGCCAATGATGTCACCGGGAAAAAGATTAACACCATAAGAAGCCCGCTCTATAATTTCGGCAAATGTCCAGTCCATATCCGACAAATTTCCATTGCTGAGATTTATTCCGTTTACGTCGCAGCGCATGGCGAGGTTCCAGCTCTTACCGGTGTGCCCCGGCTTGCATTCTGTTTCAAACGTAGCCAATTCCTCAAGGGTGACAAGCCAGGGCCCAAGTACAGTCGAAAAATCCTTTCCTTTTGCCGGGCCAAGGTTCAATTGCATTTCTTCCAATTGTAATTGTCTTGCGCTCATATCATTCATGATCATCAGGCCGCCGATGTATTCGTCTGCTTCTTCCGCACGGATATTCCGGCCATGTTTGCAAATGACGATGGCAACCTCCAATTCGAAGTCAAGACGCTGAAAATGATCCGGCATACACACAATTTCACCCGGACCCTGGATACTGTGATGATTCGTAAAATAGAATACAGGAAACTGATCGAATTCGGGGATCATTCCGGCTTTGCGATTTCTTCGGGCGGCTGCTACATGTTGGCGGAAAGCATACGCATCGCGGCATGAGGTCGGAAACGGAACGGGAGACAGTAACTGAACATCTTCTATTTTTCTTCCTTTCGTCATCGAAATATTTCCTTCCGTAATTGCGATCTCACCGGCCTGGGCCATTGGCAGGCAATCCTCCCAATAATTGAGGAACATGCTAATCGTGTTGGGAAGATCCGGATGAATATATTCCATGTCGAAAACGTAGTCATTGACGAGGATACCCAATTGATCGTGATCATCCTTTAAATAAGATACCAGCTTCATGTCCGAAAAATTTTATTTCTTCCCAATTAAAGGAGTCAAAGATAAAAGATTGATTGTATGTTTTGCCTGATGGGCTATGAGATATCCCGGATCTGAAATAAAAAGATATTGTCTTTACGCCTATCTTAGAGCATATATGAAATACTTCCTCCTATTGTTCGCGTTTTCCTGCGCACAATCAGTACCGGCTCAGGAACGGACGGACGAATTCCTGAAGAACCTGCTCGGGATCAATGCTTCTCCCCTCTTGAAAAAAGTCCTGGATCATCCCGATTCTTTTCGCTATCAGATAATTTATACGCGGATCGACAGAAACAAAAACCAGGAACCTTCTTTCACAAATTTTTATTTCCGGGAAAATCCCGACGAATATTTTAATCCTGCTTCGACGGTAAAGATGCCGCTGGCCTTTCTCTCTCTTGAAAAAATAAATAGCCTCCGGCAATCCGGTATCACGAAGAATACAACCATGCTTACGGATAGCAGTTATTCAAAACAAATCCGGATCAGCGATGATACCAGCGCAGCGAATGGAAAGCCTTCGGTTGCCCAGTACATCCGGAAAATATTTCTCGCGAGCGATAACGATGCCTACAACAGACTGTACGAATTCCTTGGTCAGCAATATATCAATGAACGGCTTTGGCAAATGGGATATAATAATGTCCGGATAACCCGGCGTTTTACGCCAATGTCGCCGGACGAAAACCGGCACACCAACCAGATACGATTCGAAGAAAATAGCCGGATCGTCTATGCGCAACCTCCTGCTGTCAGCAATTTATCATTTGACTTCAGCAAAAAGATCTATATCGGCAATGCACACTACAATTTCAACGACAGCCTGATCAACGCTCCCATGGATTTCACGACGCACAATAATATTCCGCTTCGCGACCTGCAAAAGATTTTACAGTCAGTGATATTTCCAATTTCAGTTAGCGGGAAGCAAAGATTCAATCTTACCAACGACGACTATCGCTTTCTCTATCAATACATGTCTGAATATCCATCTGAGAGTGCCCATCCCAGATATGATACAAGCGAATACTTCAACAGCTATTGCAAATTCTTCATGTTTAAATCAGGAAGAACCGCGATACCTGATAACATTCGCATTTTTAACAAGCCGGGATGGTCTTATGGTTTCCTCACCGACGTAGCTTACATCGTCGATTTTAAAAATAAGGTGGAGTTCATGCTGAGCGCCGTGATCTATGTGAATCGCGACGGTATCCTGAACGACGACAAATATGAATATGATGAAACCGGATATCCATTTTTCAAAGAGATTGGAAATATTATTTACAAATACGAGCTCGAACGAAAAAGAAATTATCCTCCCGACTTAAGCAGTTTCCGGCTTGACTATCACTGAGCGCTGCGACTTTAACTCCCCCGCACATCCGAAATGACCGTCAGATGTCAAACTTATCCATGTAATCCGTATTTTTGTAGTTAAGCGCTGAAGTATGAAGTTTGAAAAGATTCATAATAAGGGTCAAGCTCAACTCTTTAGAAATCAATATCTTGAGATGTTGACGAAGACGCATCCCCTGGTCATCTGGGGCATGTACGTTCCGGTAATGGCTTATTCTATTTATCTGAGCGGCTCCAGGTTCGACTATTCGGCGATCAGAATCATTCTGACTTTCTTTTCAGGCATGTTTTTCTGGACGTTTTTTGAATATCTCATGCACCGCTTTGCATTTCACTGGGTGGCAGAAAGTGAGCGGGCAAAGAAATTTGTCTATGTCATGCATGGCAACCACCATCACTTTCCACGCGATAAGGAAAGGCTATTCATGCCGCCTGTGCCCAGCCTGATCCTCGCGTCTGCAATTTTTGGATTGATGTATCTGATCATGGGCACTTTCGCATTCATGTTTTTCCCCGGCTTTCTTCTCGGTTATCTTCTATATGGGACTATGCATTTTGCTATCCATGCCTGGAATCCTCCTTTCAAATGGATGAAACCTCTTTGGAGAAATCACCACCTGCACCATTATAAAGACGATCACAAAGGTTTCGGCGTAAGCACGACCATTTGGGACCGCGTATTTGGCACCATGTTCGACCTCGGGAAAGAACAGGAAAATAAAGAGAAGGTCAGGGAACTGATGTTTAAATAATCCGGCAATTACCATTCTTCTTCATCATCACTCTTGCTGCGTTCCGAATAGAAACGTCTGGTCTCTATTTTTTGAAGCTGCCTGTCGATTATCAATTTGGCGATGAGAAAGGAGGGATCTTCTTCATCATTATTCTTCAGCATCTGATTCAGTTTGAATTCGTCGACGTCTATTCTGTATAATACATTGACGAGCTGATTAAGGTCATGATGAATCAACTCATGAATCCTCGATGCAAGAATGCCGGTTAATTTTTCCAGGTCCGCATGTTCCGGCAGTTGCAGCGACCAATCGTTTTGGAGATATGATGATAATGCATCGAAGCTTTCCATGGCTTAAAAATGTTCAATGACGCCGAGGCCAAACAGGGCAAAATCATATTTCACAGGATCATCACCATCCATCAAACGTAAATGTGAAGTCAGTTCCAGCGCCGCAAGCCAGTCGATCTGATCCCTGTTAATCAGCTCGAATTTCTTTGCCACCCTGGCCACATGTACGTCAATCGGACAAATCAATTGCGAAGGCCTGATCCTCGTCCAGATTCCAAAATCCACCCCGGCTTTGTCCCGCCGCACCATCCACCGAAGGAACATATTCAGTCTTTTGCAGGTTGATTTTTTTTGGGGAGAAGCGATGTGCTTTTGGGTTCTTGCCGGAGCATCTTCGAGTGAAAAAAAATAGTGATGGAAATAATTCAGGGCATTTTCTATGCACGAATAAGATGGTAATATCTGATCCGGTTCTTTGTCTCCTCCAAGAAATGCCGATTCCAGTGATTGGTGGTTTCTGTAATGATATTGGAGGAATTGAATGAAGTAAAGAAGGTCAGTGGTGTTAAACGTGCGATGCTTGAATGACATCATTCGTTTAAGATCCCTGGGATTATGGTTGAGGCAAAATTCATACGGCGAATTATCCATTAACTGCATCAGCTCTTTTGCTTTCTGGATGATCGTAACCCGGTTGCCCCATGCAAACAATGCCGCAAAGAATGCCGATATTTCAATGTCCTGCAGTTTGCTAAACTGGTGTGGAATAGAAACCGGATCATTCAAAATAAAAGAAGGCTGGTTGTATTCGTCAACCTTCCTGTCCAGGAAATCTTTAAGGTTCCAGATATTCACTGAGGCTTTGTCGATCCTCATTTTTCCTTCCGTATAGTTTGTTTGCGTCATGTTTAGAGCACTGTACTCAGATCTGCAATTAAGTCGTCAACGTCCTCGATGCCAACACTCAGCCTGATCAGGCTGTCACTGAGTCCATTTTTCAATCGTTCTTCCCTGGGTATCGAAGCATGTGTCATGGATGCGGGATGGTTGATCAGTGATTCGACGCCGCCGAGGCTCTCGGCCAATGAAAAGATTTTCGTACCCGACAATACGCGATTCACCTCGCTCTCCGATCTGTTTTTCAATTCAAAGCTCATCATGCCGCCGAAACCGCGCATCTGCTTTTTTGCAACCTCGTATCCCGGATGATCTTCAAATCCGCACCAGTACACTTTATCTATTTTGGAATGACCACGGAGAAATTCGGCTACTCTTGCTCCATTTTCGCAATGCCGTTGCATGCGCACATGAAGCGTCTTTATTCCTCTCAGCACCAGGAAGCAATCCTGTGGTCCCGGAACTGCGCCGCAACTCTTCTGCAGAAAGTATAACTTTTCCCGCAGCCCGCCATCATTCATAACCAGGCAGCCGTGAATAACATCGCTGTGTCCGCCCAAATATTTTGTAGCGGAGTGCAGTACGATGTCAGCGCCAAAGTCGAGAGGATTTTGCAGGTAAGGAGAAGCAAACGTATTGTCAACACAAACCAGGGCGCCCTGCTTTTTTGCAATGGCTGATGCTGCTGCAATGTCTATAATGCTCATCAGGGGATTCGTGGGCGTTTCTATCCAGATGAGTTTGGTCCTGGCATTCACATGCGCCGAAATATTTTTGGTTTCGCGCATGTCGACATAGTGAAATTTAATACCGAACCTGTCAAACACTTTTGTGAAAAGTCGATAAGTGCCCCCATAAAGATCATTCCCCGCAATCACTTCATCGCCCGGGTTCAGCAGGCGGATGACTGCATCCGTTGCGGCGACTCCACTGCTAAAGCAAAGTCCATGCTTGCCGTTTTCAATCGCAGCGAGTGCTTCTTCCAACACTTTTCGCGTTGGGTTCTGAGACCGCGCGTATTCAAATCCTTTGTTCTTTCCCGGAGCTTCCTGCACATATGTAGAGGTTTGATAGATGGGAGTCATGATGGCTCCTGTGGAAGGATCGGGCTCAATTCCGGCATGAATGACCTTGGTGGCAAATTTCATCTGCAATTATTTTTTAAGCAGCAAAGATCATGATTTGTATCTAATATGGTCGAAGGCCGTTTTTACGAATAATTTCGTTGTCCGTTTTCCGCATCTACAGTTTAACAAAAACTTAACCCCTCATGAAAAATATTTGCAACCGTGCTTAATACGCAAAAACGATTACTTCATCCGTGATTTTCGGTGCTTCAGTCGATCCCATTTTGAAACGTGATTAATGACGCTAAAAACATTTTGCCAGAGGTGTAGTTTCACTTGACTTCTGGTAAAGACCAAGATACATTTACATGCACTTTCATCATTAAAAACTATTTAGCCATGAAAAAGAATGTTATTCTATCCATTAGCTTGCTGGCCTTTAGTGTAGTCGCTTTTGCGCACACTACAGTCGACGAAAAAATTCTGCAATCATTTAAAGAAACATTTCCCAAGGCCGAACAGGTGAAATGGGAAGAATTTTCGGACAACTACATCGTCAATTTCGTCGTGATGGGTATCCGCGAAAGGATCAGCTACGACAAAATGGGAAACTTCATCAACGCAACAAGGTATTACACCGAAGAAAATCTTCCTTTGAATATCTATTGCAAGATCAAAAAGAAATATCCCAGTCAAAAAGTATTCGGCGTTACGGAAGTTGAAACCGAAACAAGTGTCGAATATTATGTCAAGCTTCAGGATGATGCCAACTGGACAACTGTGAAGTCGGACAGTGGTGGAAATCTTACGCAGATTGAAAAATACAAGAGGGCACCCGAGAATTAGTCTGTTAGGTCGCTTGCTAAGTTTGAATAACAGTATCTGCCTCTAAAACCATCATAAGCTGCCATTGAAACAGGCAGCAGCCACAACATACCTCAGATCCGCATTTTCAGCCGCGTATGCATCTTGCGGCTGAATTTTTTTATCCAATACCTGCGGGCGAAGGATTTTCTCTTCCACTAGCTTTTTCTTTGCCCCGGCAGCCCGGGCCTTGAACAGGTCGCTATCCATCCATGCCTTCTGCGGTGGTTCGTATCCTATTTTATCTTTTCTCCAGGCAATTGCAGGCGGCAGTTCGTTTTTCAAACTCTCTCTCAACAGCCACTTGGACCAGCCTCCATTTATTTTTAATTGAGAAGGAAGACTAAATACGAACTCCACCAATTCATGACTGAGAAAAGGCAGTCTGGTCTCCCGCCCGAAAGCCATGGAATTCCTGTCGGCATAGCGAAGCAGTTCCTCCAATCCGAGCTGGCAGGTATTGAAATAAAGAATGTCGTTAAGCTTGAGTACCATCGGCTTGACGATGGATGCAGGATCCAGGAATTCATTTTTGAATTCGGTTGTCAGATCTGGCGCGTTGCGCAGTTTCCGGATTTCTCTTTTTTCCAGCCGTAACGTGGCCTGGGCAGGAAGAAATGCTGCAAATATATTTTTGGGTCCCCATTTAAAAGTTGAACCGTTTTGAAGCAGTTTTTTTCTTTCTCCCCAAAAAGATCCGGGTTTGGTTCTAAGGATCTCCTGTAAATACCAATGGATATACCTGCTGTATCCGGCCAGAATTTCGTCGGCTCCCTGGCCGTCGAGCAATACTTTGGTTTGTTGCTGCTTTGCCAATGCAAAAACTTTAAACTGCGCATAGACACTTGCGGAATTAAAAGGTTCCTCGTGGTGATAACATAATTTATCGAGTTCATGCACGAATCCTGCACCATCGGGTGTAGTCGTGAACTGCTGCACTCCGAAATGTCTTGAAACTTCTTCACTGAATTTTGATTCATCCTTTTCGTAACCGGGAAAGATGGCAGAAAAAGTCTTTCGCTTCGTGTGTTGCGCGGCAATGGCGGCGACAATGGAAGAACTGTCCAAACCCCCGCTGAGACTGGTTCCTACGGGTACGTCACTTCGCAGCCTCCTGTTTACAGCAAGAAAAAAAAGTTCCCTGAATTTATCCACGGCGTCCTCCGGACTGATCGATATCTTTTTTTCCTTATCGAGATCCCAATAACAATGCATGGCAAGGACAATATCCTGCGCCGAACCAGGAGGCTGGATCGAACAGGTCATATAGTGAGCCGGCGGAAGGGAAAATGTCTCCTGGAAATAGGTGATGGTTTTGTCGGCGGCCGTCTGCGTTTGTCCGGTTACGAGATAGTTCAACAATAATGGCCCATTGGTTTTTACAGGTATCCCTGCCGACCACAAAGCCTTTCTCTCCGAACCAAAATAAAAGGCCTTATCATCAAAGTTGTAGTAGAAGGGTTTTTCGCCAAACCGGTCCCTTGCAGCAAACAACGATTGTTCTTTTTCGTCCCAGATGGCAAAAGCGAACATGCCATCAAAGTGATCAATGCATTTCTCACGGAAATGATCAAATGCTGCAAGAATAACTTCTGTATCGGATGCGGTTGTAAAGTTGTAGCCTGCAGTCTTCAACCGATCACGGAGCTCGAGATAATTATAGATTTCACCGTTGTAAACGATCGTGTATCGTTCGAACCTGTGCATCGGCTGGGCGGCAAACGGTGACAGATCGATGATCGCGAGGCGCCGGTGTGCGAAACCGCAATGATTTCCAGGATTAATCCATATCGCTTCGCCATCTTCGCCCCTATGGGAAAGCGTATTACCCATTTTTTGCAAGCGGTCGCTGGTAAGCAGGGATGTGTTTCTTGAAATAATTCCGGCGATTCCGCACATGAATGGGCAGGTTTGGTTTAAACTTATTGTATGGGAAAAAAAATTATTTACCAGCTGAACGGAACTTTTACCATTACATTGTCCCACGCTGCAACGATATTCGCGCCACCGTCCGGATTCTTTTCAAATATTATTGTGAACACGTCGGTTGTATCATGCCGGATCGAAACGGGACGGTTCACTCTCAACACATCCTGCTTCCTGTCGTATTTGAATGCGCCCCAGGTGTTGGTTTCTTTGTTCAGGATGATGGTCCATGTCGCGGTATCGGGCACAGCATACATGGTATATTTTCCTTTCGGAACTTTATTGCCGTCCACTTTTACATCCTTAAAAAACTCAATTTCGGTGGCTTCGTTTGCCCCGAGCCTCCAGACTTCCCCATAAGGAACAAGATCGCCGAAAATCGTGCGTTCGTTTTTTTGGGGCCGGCCGTAAATTATTCGGGCGACAAGCGGCTCATTTATCTTATTTTGAATTTTCAGCACGGGATAGTCGACGGGATAATAGCACATGTCCATCGGACTCTTATCCAACTGCGGAAAGTTCGATTGTGCGTTCAATGCAAGGCTCAAAATCAACATCAGCGGCAACGTCAGTAATTTTTTCATACAGGTAAAATCAAGGCAAATTTAAACCTTTAAGGCTGAATGGCGGCAACGATCGCTGACAAGCGGTATTTGTCAGTCCTGACGCAAATCGTCCGGGCGTGCGAATCCGCTTTCTGTGAATTTCTGCCGTGCGAAAGCATATACCTCAGGAAAGAATGCCGCATAGCATGCTTTCAACTGGTCGTGGTTTTTTTCGAAAATGTCGAAAGCAGTTTTGTGATCATCCATATACCTGGCTCTCCTCACTAAACCTGCGAAGCTGTTATAGATACCTTCCTTCCGGCGATAGTTATAGAGCCAGTCCTGCAATTTCATGTAATGAAACATTTGCCGGAAGCGGAGGGGAAAAACATCGGTATACTGATCCAGTTGACTATAACAGCGATGAGAAAAAGCCGGCAATGAATCGCCGGGAAATTGCGACGCATCATTTGCCAGAAAATGATCATACACGACATCTACAAAGGCTCCGGAGTAAAGACGATAAGCAGATCTGAAATAAGTTTTTGCGTCACGTGTTGCAATATGATTGTCTGTAAACTCGTCAATTTGCCTGTGCAATACAATACCGCTTTGAATATGGGCGCTATAGTTGAATTTTTTATTTCCTTTAACAAAATCACTGATAAGATTTCCGACTAAGGTTTCCGAATCCTGGAAAGAAAGGTATGCATGAGCGAGATAATTCACTTTTCAAAGGTAGGTTAATATCGATTTTACCTCAGAAAGCCATGGACCTCAATATTTTTCTGCGCATTAGCGGTCTTCTGTATCGTTTATACACATCAAGTATATCAAAAGCGGACACTCCGTGAACGAAGGAAAAAATTAATCGATTATAGATCAATGCGATAAGAATTGGCACTCCGTTCTCATAGTATATATCAGATTCGAATAAGGATGGCAGTGAAGAAAAATCTTTGACAGACGGTGCAGAATGAAATGTGAAAAGAATCACAAACGAAAGCAGTTAAAAAAAAATTTTCAAAAAGGCTGCAACATTAAAAAAGTGATTGCGTCTTATAAAAAGCAACAATCAAAAATTATAAAAACCAGAATCATGAAAAAGACAATTTTAGCATTGGCTGTGATGTTGACAACAGTACTGACCAGTGCCTTCGCTAATAAAAGTGAAGAAATCAATCAAAGAGCCCTGGCATCATTCGGCAAAGACTTCGTAAGCGCGAAAAACGCTTCATGGCAGCAGTCTGCAGATTACGCCAAAGTAACATTCAACTTAAACAATCACGTTCTCTTTGCTTATTACAACCAGGACGGAGAATTACTGGCAGTTGTGCGGAACATTCTCACCGACCAGCTTCCGGTGAACCTGCTGACCACGATGAAAAAGAAATATAAATCATATTGGGTTTCCGAACTCTTCGAAGTGGCAACCGGCGAACAGACGAACTATTATGTAACATTGGAAAGTGGCGACGAAAAAATTGTATTGAAATCTGAAGGAACCGACGAATGGAAATTGTACAGCCACGAACCCAAGAATTGCGTAGCTCTCTAAGTTGACGTGAGTGGATAAAGGATATCCCGCATAAACAGCGGGGTATCCTTAAAAAAAACCTCTGATTCCATACCACTGAATACTAACGGGATCACTTCACTTCCCGGCTTTTACCGACCCCAAACCAGATTTTACCGCCTGCCGTACAGTTGTTGCCGAAAACCGTTTGAAGCGGAGCGGTCAGGAGTCTAATTTCGAATCACAAAAGTAAATGTAACACGGACGCCTCACGAAGCGTCTTATTATCAGAAAAAACTTATCAGAAAAAACAAAAAACCAGGATCATGAAAAAAATAATTTTAATTCTTGCGGTAGTATTCACAGCCGGTTTTACCCAGGCCTTTGCCGACAAGAGCAATGATGTAAACAAATTAGCTTCAACTTCTTTTAGTAAAGATTTTGTAAACGCAAAAAATGTGAGCTGGCAGCAGGAGAAGAATTATGCCAAAGCAACTTTCACATTGAATGAACAAGTGATGTATGCGTATTACAGCAATCAAAATGGTGAGTTGATGGCCGTCGTGAGGAATATTTTGTCCGACCAGCTCCCACTGGCACTTATGAGAGATATCAGATCCAATTTCAGCAATTACTGGATTTCGAATTTGTTTGAACTCTCGGCAGACGGACAATCGACATACTACGCGACAATGGAGAACTCCTGCGAGACCCTGATCTTAAAATCCAACGGTTTTAATGAATGGTCGGTGTATGCAAGAGAGAAAAAACAATAAGCGAATTACAGATCAAATCGATCTGATCAGGATACAAGAATTTTAGTTTTGAAATTGAACATGTTTTAGCAAGCGGGTTTTAGTTGTGAACGTCCCTCATTTCCATGAGGGATTTTTTTTTGTCCGGCATCAGAACTGAATCTTTACAAAAGCTGTGAGGAATTATTTATTTTTGCGGCCTGTCTAAGTAAATAGTTTATGAATAAAGGACCCATATCAAACTTCATCCAGCATCATTACCGTCATTTCAACGCAGCTGCCCTGATGGATGCGGCAAAAGGCTATGAAAAGCATCTGCTCGAGGGTGGTAAAATGATGATCACGCTGGCAGGCGCCATGAGCACCGCAGAACTCGGTATTTCACTTGCGGAAATGATCCGGCAGGATAAAGTGCAAATTATTTCGTGCACGGGCGCCAATCTCGAAGAAGACATCATGAATCTCGTTGCGCATTCACATTATAAGCGCGTTCCCAATTACCGCGATCTGACTCCACAGCAGGAGTGGGAATTGCTCGAACAGGGACTAAATCGTGTCACGGATACCTGTATCCCCGAAGAGGAAGCATTTAGAAAAATTCAGCACAATATTGTAAAACTGTGGAAGGACGCTGATAAAAATGGCGAAAGGTATTTTCCTCACGAGTTCATGTATAAATTGTTACTGAGCAAAGTGATGGAAGCTGATTATGAGATCGATACAAAAGACAGCTGGATGATTGCCGCCGCCGAGAAGAATCTTCCGATCGTCGTGGGCGGATGGGAAGACAGTACAATGGGCAATATTTTTGCTTCTTACATAGTTAAAGGTGAGATGAAGCCAACCACCATGAAAAGTGGGATCGAATACATGGTTTGGCTTTCGGACTGGTACCGAAAAAATTCGGCAGGAAAAGGTGTTGGATTTTTCCAGATCGGTGGAGGTATCGCCGGAGATTTCCCGATTTGCGTAGTTCCGATGATGTACCAGGATCTCGAATGGCATGATGTTCCCTTTTGGAGTTATTTTTGCCAGATTTCGGATTCCACCACATCCTTCGGTTCTTATTCGGGGGCCGTTCCGAATGAAAAGATCACCTGGGGCAAATTAGGAATTGATACGCCGAAATATATTGTGGAAAGTGATGCCACCATCGTGGCGCCGTTGATTTTTGCCTGGATTATGGGATGGTAAATAAATGCTTATGAATACAAATATGGAAGAACTATACCTGGAAGCAGAGGCCGATATCAAGAACAATAATTTTGCAGAAGCATTTAAGAAGTACGAAAGTATTTTATATGATGAACCGCATAGTGCACCCGCTCACAATTCATTGGGCTGGCTTTATAAAACTCAATTTGATGACTATGCGAAGGCTGAAAATCATTTTATCACGGCGATGAAAGGAGACCCGCTTTATCCTCACCCCTATTTCCATCTTGCAGCATTGCTCATGGATATGGAAAGATTCGAAGAGCTCAATACCCATCTGGTAAAATGTCTCAAAATGCGGACCATCGAAAAATCATGGGTCTATGGCCGTTATGCCCTGATCGAAGAACAGAAACTAAATTTCGAAGAGGCGATCCGCTTTTTTGAAAAAGCAATACTCTCCAGTCAGAACGACGAAAAAATCAAGGATTACAAGCAGGATATCGAGAGATGCAGCATGAAAATCGAAATCAAGGACAAGCACGACAACACGCACCGCTGATCAGGCGCAACTTATCTTATCCACTCTTCTGGCATGCCTCCCGCCTTCAAAAGGCGTTTCTATAAATATTTCAAGAAGGCCCTTTGCAAGTTCCAAAGCAATGAATCTTGCAGGAAAGCAAATGATGTTGGCATCGTTGTGCTGCCTTACCAGCCTGGTCACATCACTGTCCCAGCACATGGCCGCCCTGATATGCTGATGCTTGTTAGCTGTCATGCAAACACCATTGCCGGTTCCGCAAATCAATACGCCAAAAGCAGATTCGCCTTTTTCCACTTTCTCTGCGACGGGATGAGCGTAATCAGGATAGTCGACTGATTTATTTTCGTGAACACCCAGGTCAATGATCGGAATGCCTTTTTCTTTCAGCCAGTTGATCAACCCCATTTTATATTCATAACCGGCATGGTCACTGCCGATAGCCACGGGCTTTGTCAGGTCGAAGGATGTCTGCATAGCTGGAATTTTATTGTGCAATGATAGGATAATAACGGAATTGGATGAATATTATGATATCCATAATCTCCCGCGAGTGTTTCCGCAGGCAGCAACCATAATGAATTGCGACAAGTTTTGCCTGCGGAACAACTCGTGGCGAGAGACTCTCGCCATAAAGAAAATAGCAATTCCAAATGTCAAAATTTAAATAAATAATCTTGGCGGCTTTGCGCTCCTTTGCGGCTTTGCGAGAATCCATATGCGTTTTGGGGAGATCTCCCTCGCTTCGAGTTGGTCCAATCTCACGCGAGTGTTTCCGCAGGCAGTAATCATGATGAATTGCGACAAGCTTTTGCCTGCGGAACAACTCGTGGTTATCGTCTTTCGCCACGAGTTGGTCGCCAAAAATCGTTTAATAAGTAAGTTTCTTCCCGGCGACACACTCGCGGTAGTTATTGGGGAGGGGGGTCACGAGTTGGTCGCCAAAAATCGTTTAATAAGTAAGTTTCTTCCTTGCGACACACCCGCGGCAGTTAAGGTGGGGTAAGCTTTATTCTATCCCCATTCTTCCTTATCCCTCTTATCGCGTTGTTTAGTAACGCGGACGGATATACGAATACTGATCTCGTACAAAATGATCAGCGGAAGTGCCACAATGGTCTGGCTCATCCAGTCCGGAGAAGGCGTAATTATAGCGGCGATAAAAAGAATCGCCACATATGCATATTTGCGGTAAGTCCGGAGGAAACTCGGCGTGATCAGCCCGATACGCGTCAGCACAAAACTGACCAGGGGCAATTGAAACGCAATACCCGATCCTATCAGGATGTCCACCAGGTTGTCGAGATAATCATCAATAGTCGGCTTCGTTTCAATCAGACCGGTTACGCCTAAGCGGTAGTTCCAAAGAAAACTAAATGTAAATGGCGCCAAAAGGAAATAGCCGAATGCAATTCCCAACAGGAAGAAAAATGAAACCCAGAAGATGGCCCCTCTGGAACTCTTCAGCTCCGCCGGCGAAAGCGCCGGCTTGATGAATCGCCAGAATTCCCAGAAGATATAGGGAAATGCCACGATGAATCCCGCAATAAATGCAATGGTAATGCTCGAAATGAATTGGGATCCGAATGTCGTGGTCTGCAATTTCAGCTTGTCGACCGACTGCATGCACAATGCATCGCCCATATGGAGCTTGTGGCCTATCTTACAAAGCGCCGTATAGCTCACAAAGTCGGAATGCAATGGACCCGCAATCACTTTCTCAAAGACCCAATCGATCTTGATAAAAACAAAGACTGCAAGAATAACAATGGCAAGTACAGATCTTACGATATGCCATCTCAATGCCTCGAGATGATCTACGAACGACATTTCCGCTTGCTTCGGATTTCTATTAAAAAACTTTAACGCCATGGGTCAGGTACACTTAAAAAAAGAGTGGCAAAGGTAAAAAGGGAGGTTGATAGTTCAGCGAAAATTATAAAGGCCATTTCTGCAGGGGGAAAATAAAAAAGCACTCTTTGCAGAGTGCTTTGTTTACTCCTAACTGACCTATGAAAAAAATCCCCAAAAATCGAAAAAATTATACCAGATCCTGACAATCGGGGTATAATCTCTTCTTGGGACTAAATTGACTAAATTGGACAGGAATAAGAAAAATAAGTGGCTGATTAACTAGGGGTTAACATTGGTTAAGCAAAGGCGCTATTTCAACACCCTGACTCTGACCATCTCAATGCGTGTATCACTGACGCTGAGAATTTCAAATTCGCAGTCATCTATAATAATATGCTCTTTCAGGCGCGGTATCGTTTCATGCCGGTTAATGATAAAACCCGAAAGTGTTTCGGATTCGTTCTCAGGAAACTCGAACCCATATTTCTCATTCAGGTAATCGAGTTCCAGTCGCCCGGCAAAAATGAATTCTTCATTCGATAATTTCTTCTCCTCGAATTCTTCTGTATCATATTCGTCCTTGATCTCACCAAAAATCTCTTCCAGCAGATCCTCCATGGTCACAATCCCTGCGGTTCCTCCAAATTCATCTACTACCCAGGCAATACTTTTTCTATCCCTGGAAAATTTGTTGATCAGGTCCGTCGCGCTCATGCTTTCCGGAACTGCCGGGATAGGAAGCAAGATCTGCTTCATCGTTGCCGGCGCCCTGAACAGATCGAGCTGGTGAATATAGCCCATCACGTGATCGATATTGCCTTCGTACACGACGAGTTTGCTGAGCTTCGTGTTGGCAAATTTTTTTCTTGCGTCTTCAATCGTCAGTCCTATATCTATTCCTTCAATTTCCTTTCTCGGCACGAGACATTCGCGGATCTTTACCTTGGGCAACGACAGCGCTGCTTCAAATAATTCTGTGTTCAACTCCTGGTTGGGCTCTGCCGCGTCGCCGGTTTCCTGGAAAAAATGTTCGAGGTCTGCGCCCGAAAACAATTCTTTTCTTTCATCGATCCTGACATTGAAAACATATTTCAATATCCATTCTGAGATCGAAATAAAAAAAAGCGTGATAGGATAAAAAATATTATAGAGAAAGTTAGAAATGCCGGCAAAGAAACTAAGCAGTCCATCGCTTCTGGCGCGGAATAGTGCTTTTGGAAATAATTCTCCAAAGATTATTATAAATAATGTCGACATCAGGGTCTCGAACAGCAACCGGAACATATCGACCCATGTCTGCGGGATAGTGGTTTTTTTGATAATGAATTCCCATAGCGGCAAAAGTGTTTCGCCAACCAGCAAACCAAATATGACCAGGAAAATGTTGAATCCTATCAGCGTAGCCCCGATGAAACGAGAGGGAAATTCAAGGAATAGATATAGGACTGACGATTGAAGACGCAAGAAAAAAATTTG
>Ga0206955_1118_pt1 | contig 20788 bp, 24 predicted proteins | sample Alteio_BWOrgHeat_34_FD_153247 | JGI IMG/M metagenome (GOLD analysis project Ga0206955, IMG submission 153247) | Enriched cells from forest soil in Barre Woods Harvard Forest LTER site, Petersham, Massachusetts, United States -... | ecosystem: Environmental > Terrestrial > Soil > Temperate forest >...
ATTTCCATCAATATGTACATTCTGGATCATATTAAGGGTAACCAGGTCTTTTTTCAGATCGGGCTCCTCAACATTACTTAAGGCTTGTAAAACTTGTTCTTTGGTGAAAGTGCTCATAATTCAACACAAAAATACCTAAAAGTGCGGCAATTACTGTCATTTGATTGATAAAATGCGGTGAAAGGTGAAAGGTGAAAGGTGAAAGGTGAAAGGTGAAAGGTGAAAGGTGAAAGGTGAAAGGTGAAAGGTGAAAGGTGAAAGGTGAAAGGTGAAAGGATTGGCGGCTTAAAAGCCACCAATCCTTTTTTTATAAGAAAGAGCTTAAATCCCTTTAAGCTTTTTATGATAAGTAATATAAGAAACGGCCAATATCGCTAAAAAAATAACCGGCATGCTGATTTTTGAAACCGGATCGCCAGATGCGGTGTGAGCGATAAAAGCAGATATAAACACAATAGTTAAGCCGGCATAAGCCCATTCTTTTACCCTGGCAGCAACAGGCGCGATCAATAAAATAGCGGCTATCAATTTAGCAACAGCAAGCTCCACCCTGAAATAATCAGGAAAACCCAGGTGCTGAAAACCCTGTTTAACGGCGTCCTGCGTTAAGTACGAATACGCGGCAAAGGCCATCATTAACGATACAATTGATGTTGTTACCCAATAGGTGATTTTTATTGTTTTCATTTCTTTTTCTTTTTTCTGCGAAGTTAGTTACCTTTACTATCCAAAACATAGCACTATACCAAAGGATAGTGCTATCATTGAGGATACTATGGATACTTTAACCCCGATTGAAACGCATTCGGCCGAAACTTGTAAAGGAAGTGTAATGGCCGTAAAAGATGCACTTTATGCACTGAATGGCAAATGGAAACTTCCGCTTATTGTTGCTTTATCCACCGGCCCCCAGCGCTTTAATGAGTTGCAAAGGGCGTTGGATGGTATCACACCCAAAATCCTTTCCAAAGAACTGCGCGAACTGGAGCTGAACGAATTTGTAGAACGCAAAGTGATACCCGCCATCCCGGTAACGGTAATTTATGAGCTTACTCCGTATAGCCAGTCCCTTGAAAATGTGCTGTATGAATTACGCAAATGGGGGATACAGCACCGGCAGAGGATAGTGGCAAGCAGGAGAGAAAAGGTATAGTTGCCAATAGCTTTTGTTTTTGTATACCCTCATGTTAGATTTTAATAACCTGCTAAAAATTTATTTTTTCAAGCTAATTTTTTATCTCCTTAATTTCGAAATTATGCCCTTTACTATATTAATTTATGGCAAAATTGTAAGTTTGTTACTATTCATATTTAAACATTTATAATGCTGATGAAAGACCAAACCCCGTTTGAACAAATAAAACACGTAAATGAAATTGGACAGGAGTATTGGAGTGCCCGTGAGTTATTTTTAGTTCTCGAATATATAAAATGGGATAAATTTCTATCCGTTATATCGAAAGCAAAAGACGCTTGTAAAAATTCTGGGCTAGAGCCAGACGACCATTTTCCCCGGATGGAGAAAATGGTCGAAATTGGTTCCGGTGCCAAAAGAGATATTGGAGATTTGCACCTTTCCAGATACGCCTGTTATTTAATTATTCAAAACGCCGACCCTTCAAAAGAAGTAGTGGCGCTAGGGCAAACCTATTTTGCTGTTCAAACACGAAAGCATGAGGTCTTAGAGCAAGCTTTCGAGCAACTTCAAAGCGAAGAGGAAAAGCGTATGTTTTTAAGAAGAGAAATGGCTGAGCATAATAAGCATTTGGCCGATGCCGCAAAAGGAGCCGGCGTGATACAACCCTGGGAATATGCCGTGTTTCAAAATCATGGTTATATGGGGCTATACAATGGTTTAGGAGCAAAAGAGATACAAGATAAAAAGGGACTGAAGAAAAGTCAGAACATTTTAGATCATATGGGCAGCACCGAATTAGCGGCAAATTTATTCCGGGCTACACAAACAGAAGAAAAATTAAAAAGGGAAAAAATAAAAGGAAAGCAAAATGCGAATCAGGCTCATTTTGAAGTCGGAAAAAAAGTAAGACAAACCATAAAAGAATTAGGCGGTACTATGCCCGAAGATTTACCGACAGAAGAAAGTATCAAAAAGATAGAATCTTCCAAACTAAAGCAAATAAAAAATAAAAAAGACATTTAATCGCTAATCTTTATTGAGTCGTTTTTCAGTTCGTAAGTAGTCGTTAAATAAACTCTTTTATGATTTAAGATGGTTAAATTTGCAACACCTTAATGATCAACCATCCGAAAACACGCATTCAATCCCTTTTGCAGCTAAATGCTATCCCCCCAAAGAAACATTTTACTCATCCCGGCGTTTGTATCCCATAAGAATTAGTTTAGTTTTGGATAAATATTTTTGAATGCGTCGCCCCAATCTGAAAAACATCCGCCCCAATAAAAAACATGTTCGTATTGGTGGTATTGTACTTGCCGTTATTTTCATTCTCCTGCTCATTGGCGGCTATATGGCCTACAGCAAACGCGAGGCCTTTTTACAACATGAAATTGCCAAAGCGAAAGCTAAAGCCAAAAAAGATTACAACCTCGACATTGAAATAGGTTCCGCAAAGTTTACCGGCTTCAGTACGGTTGATTTTACTGATATCACCATCGTCCCGGCGCAAAGGGATAGTTTACTGAGCATCAAAAACTTTGAGGTAAACATAAAATTGATGCCGCTGCTTTTGGGCAATGTTAAACTGGCTAATGTGATCATGCAGAACGCGCACCTCAATTTAACCGACATCAACCACGTTAAAAACTTCGATTTCCTTTTCAAAAAGAAAAAAGATACTACGGATAACAAATCAAAGGTTGATCTTTCTGAACTCTCCTATAACCTCATTAACCAGATATTGTATAAGATCCCGGACAACCTGGATGTAAGTAATTTTTTAGTAACATTTACCACAGATAGCTCCAGTTTAAGATTGTTGACGCATAGTGCGGTAAATAAAAATGGCCAGCTAACCTCAACCATTGATGTTGATAATGGCGCTGCTACCTGGCATTTTGCAGGCACGTTGCACGCATCTGATAAAGATATTGATTTGAAGCTTTATGCTGACGGGAAAAAAGTAGAACTGCCCTATATCGAAAAACGCTACCATTTAAAAGTAAACTTTGATACGCTGAGCACCCGCCTCAGCAAAGTGGAGCAAAGCGGCGGCGAGACCCGGATCTACGGTTCCTGGGGCGTAAAAAACCTGGCGATTCATCAAGGCCGGCTCTCATCAAGTGACATCGTATTCCCCAATGCAGGCATTGATGCCCGGGTTTTTGTAGGGCCAAATTATGTGTCGATAGACAGTTCGTCGGTTATCACGATGAATAAAATAACTGCTCATCCTTACATCAAATACACTTTAAACCCGGTAAAAATTTACGAGTTAAAGATCAATACCGGTTGGACAGATGCGCAGGACTTTTTTGATTCCCTGCCTGCCGGGATTTTTGATTCGCTGACAGGCATGCAGGTTGCCGGGAAATTGAACTATAGCCTTAACTTGTTTTTAAATGCCTCTGATCCGGACAATGTGCAATTTTATTCGGGGTTGAATAAGGATGACTTCCGGATTATCCGTTATGGCAACACAGATTTCAGCAAATTAAACAGCACTTTTACTTATACACCTTATGAATACGGCAAGCCGATGCCCTCACGGGTGATTGGCCCGCAAAACCCGCATTTTACGCCACTGAGCGATATATCACCAAACCTGCAATATGCGGTACTGACGGCCGAAGATCCGTCCTTTTATAACAATAACGGTTTTGTTGAAGAATCATTCCGGAAATCACTGGCCACAAATTTCAAAGAGAAAAAGTTTAAGCGCGGGGGAAGCACCATATCCATGCAACTGGTAAAGAATGCATTTTTAAGCCGCGAAAAAACAATAGCCAGAAAAGCTGAGGAAATGCTGATTGTATGGATGATACAGAACGGCCATATCATGACCAAAGACCGCATGCTGGAGGTTTATTTTAATATTATTGAATGGGGCAACAATGTATATGGCATTGGCGAAGCCTCAAGGTATTATTTTAACAAAACCCCGTCGGAACTTACTATTGGCGAAAGTATTTACCTTGCCAGTATTGTGCCTCATCCAAAAACTGGTTTATATTCATTTATGCCCGATGGTTCGCTCAGGCCGGGACTGGTGGGTTATTTCAACCTCATCGGCAATTTAATGGCCGGGCACGGCCGGGCGCAGCAGGATAGCAGTAATTATGGGTTTTATACGGTGAGGTTAAAAGAAAGTCTGCGCAAAGAAGCGCCGTCTGACACCACTATGGCCGACAGCCTGATAAAACACGATAAGGAAGAAAATGGCGACGACCCGCCGCCTGTGGTTGCTCCGCCAATAAAAAAACCATCTATTTTACAGCGGATCTTTGGCAAAAAAGACACCGTTGCCAAAAAAGAAGAGCCTAAACTCGATCCAAAAGCAAAATTGAAAGCCGAGATTGAAAAGCTGCGCAATGATGAAGAGCAAAAGGAGCTTTTGATTGATACCGCCGGAAAAACCCGTAAAGAGATCCGGCAGGAAAAACGAAGAATGCGAAGCGACGAAAGGGACCAGGAAAAAGCATTGAAGACGGCAGCGGGCCAATAGTGGGCAGTGGGCAGCGGGCCAATAGTGGGCAGTGGGCAAAAATAATAAAATAACGGGACAGCTTATTTTTTTTTATCTATTTCAAAAATTTTTCGCTTTTATTTGCGCTGGTTTACAGCACGTTACCTGGTAAAGAATCACCCAGTCGGGCAAACTGCAAACTGATAACCGCCAACTGTCTCGCCATTGTAAAATAAGTATTGCCTGGTCGTGACCAAATTAGATGTTTAAACATGTATGTTTGCTCAAACATTCAAAATTATGTCACTCTTAGATAAATTACAAAGGCGTTACGCCACAAAAAAATTTGATCCGGCTAAAAAATTAAGCGCCGGTCAGTTAGACGACCTGCTGAGCGCAGTGCAACTGTCGCCCTCATCTTTCGGGCTGCAATCCTATAAAATATTAGTAGTTGAAGACCCGGCCATAAGGGAGCAACTGCGCGAAGCCGCACATGGCCAGGCACAGCTAACAGATGCTTCGCAGGTGATTATTTTTGCCTCGGAAACAGCTATTGACGAAGCGCTGGTAAATAAATATGTTGATAATATTGCGCATACACGCCACATTACCCGCGACCACCTGGCCGGTTTTGAAGACACCATGATAGGTACTGTAAACCGCTTAAGTGAGGACCAGAAAATTGCCTGGTCGCACAAGCAGGCTTATATCGCTTTGGGCGTATTGTTAACCGCCGCTGCCGAAATGGGCATTGATGCCTGCCCGATGGAAGGTTTCCAGGCCGGTAAATTTGATGAAATATTAGGCTTAAAAGAAAAAGGACTTACTGTATCGGTAATCGCTCCTATCGGCTTCCATGCGGAAGATGATGGTTACAGCCACCTGCCAAAAGTACGCAGGCCTAAAGAAGAGTTGTTTATACACATGTGAGGGTGAGTTGATTGGGTGAACGGTTGATTGGGTTGAATAAGTTGGGGATATGTGGAGAGGGCTATCAACCCGGTCAACTGTTTATAGCGGAGCTGGAGGCCCCCGTTTTTTAGGACAGCACCTTCGGACAAACGGGGGTTTTTCGCTCCTCTATCTGCAATTTACTTTACCCGGCAACTGAACGCCGATATAAAATACCAAAAGTAGGGCAAACACCATTATTTAACACACTGATTATCAGCAGAAAAATACTGTTCACTAGTGTTAACCACTGTTAGCTGCTGTTAGTACTGTTAGGAGTGAACACCTTAAAAACAGCACTCTTCTAACCTGTCAGAACCATTAACTAAACCAGCTTCAGCAAGGCTTCTTTTATCCTTGGTGCTAACTGCTCGATCTCGCCCAGTGTACTTGCGCCTACCGATGCCCTGAACCAGTTGATCTCCTCGCCTGTACCAAATGCAGAGAAAGGCACAAAAGCCACCTTTGCTTCTTTGATGAGGTAGAAATTGATGTCGGTAGCGGTTTTTAATACCTTGCCATCGGGGGTGGTTTTGCCCGTGTAATCAATTTTCAGGGTGAGGTAAATGGCGCCCATTGGTTCAATGGCGTCAACCTTAAGCCCTTCGGCCTTTAACTGCCGGAAGCCTTCGTAAAGGGCCGTTAAGCTTTTTTGTATGTTTATTTTCAAGGCCGACAGGTAGGTATTTACCGCAGCGTCATCTTTAAGGAAATTCGCCATAGCCACCTGCTCCGCTTTTGGCGCCCAGGCGCCCATATGGCCAACAATTGATTTCATGTGGTTAACCACATGTGCCGGACCAAAGCCCCAACCTACACGCACGCCTGTTGAAGCAAAGCATTTGGATGCACCGTCAACAAATATGGTTACATCTTTTAATTCGGGGCGCAGGCTCACCGGGTCGTAATGGCGGTGTTCGCCAAAGGTAAGCTGCGAGTAGATCTGATCGTATAAAATATACAATGGTTTTTCTCCCGGCTGGCGGGTTTTGTTTTCGGCTATTACAAGGTCGCAAATTTCTTCCAGGTCCTTTTTGCTGAACATGGTACCTGTTGGGTTCAACGGCGAACACAAAGCCAGCATAGTTGCACCTTTAATATAAGGGCGCAATTCGTCTGCCGTAGGCATAAAATTATTCTCCGGCGTGGTTTGTATAATCACGGCTTCGGCACGGGTAAGGTCGCAATAATGATTATTGTTCCAGCTGGGAGCAGGGAAAACCACTTTATCGCCGGGATCAACTATCGCCATAAAGATCGAATAGATCAATGGCCTTGATCCGCCGGTAATTAATATTTGGCTTGGTGCATAATCAAAATTAAACCTGCTCTTTAAAAATGCCGACACACTTTCGCGCAGGTTAAGCATACCATCCGCTGGCGGATAATTGGTTTGGTGATGGTCGTAGGCATCAACAATACCCAACTTCAAATCTTCGGGAATGGGATAAATATTGGAGTCGAAATCGCCGATAGTTAAATTGGCTATGTTTTGCCCTTGGCGTTTTAATTCGTTTATCTCACCCGCAATTTTTATAATTTCAGACCCATGCAGGTTTTGGGCCAATACAGATACGCTCATTTCTCGGTGTACAAATAGTGGATGTGCAAATGTACTTTTTTGAGGTGAAAGCCGAAAGGTAAAAGGCGAAAGGTTTTAACGAGGCAGCATCTGAAAAATAATATGATATAACGATTGCAAAACCTTTAACCATTCGCCTTTAACCCTTTACCTTTCTTCTCCCCTTGTTTCTTTGCCGTTAAGTGCCTAAGTTTGCGCCTCGAATATATATTTTACCCATATGGCTAAGGCATCCGAATTAAAAAATGGCAACTTTATCCGGTTTAACGGCGAGTTGTTACAGGTTGAAGAATTTTTACACCGCACACCAGGAAATTTACGCGCATTTTACCAGGCGCGTATGCGTAACGTTAAAAGCGGCAAGCTGGTTGAATACCGTTTCCGTACAGATGAAGAAGTATCCATCGCCCGCGTTGAAACCAGTGATTACCAATACCTATATGATGACGGCTCTTCGCTGGTAGTGATGGATAATAACACCTACGATCAGCATAATATACCAAAAGCATTATTTGGCCCGGCAGTAAAGTTCCTGAAAGAAGGAATGAACGTGATTGTTGCGTTTGAAAGCGATGAGCCTATCATGGGCCAGGTGCCAAGTTCAGCCGAACTGGAAGTAACTTATACCGAACCTGCTGTTAAAGGCGATACCAGCAGCGGTGCCCTAAAAAATGCCACCGTTGAAACAGGCGCTGAAATAAAGGTTCCGTTATTTATCAATATCGGCGACAAAATTAAAGTTGATACCGCTACCGGCGCTTACGTTGAACGCGCGAAAGGATAAGATTGATCCCATAAAAAATATAAAACCCGGTCTGTTTATAAAGCTGACCGGGTTTTTGTTTCATGTCTTTTTATATGGTGCTTATGGGAACTTGTACAACACACCCAAAGCAAGGCCTTCCGTTCCCTGTATTGACCTGGAGGTGTTTTTATCGTAAAGGATGGTGGTATTCACCGTCATCGCTATCAGGCGGGTTACTTTTGCGGTTAACGTTGCGTCCAGGCGATGGCTGGTATAGGCCAATGGCTGGATGTATGGAATAAATATTGCATACCGGGCATTGATATGGATGTTCTTTGAAAGGTCCTTATCAAGCGCAGCCACCACCTGCACTGCCAGTTCGTTATAAACTTTATGGTCGATTGGCACGCCATAGTTACCCGATTGGTTATGATAAATTGTCGTATCCAGCACAAAAGTTTGCCGGGCGGTACCTGTGCCCAGTCTCAGGTCGAAATACTTTACAGGTTTATATTCAAAACCCAATGATTCTGTCAGATATCCCGGCGACATAAAATCAGAGATCAAATAAGGATTTTGAGCAACCGACCCATCAGGATTGGAATAATTATAACCAGCCGAGAACTGCGATTCAAAGGTAAGCGATCCAAAAAAGAACCATTTTTTGGATAACTGCGTTGCTATCTTGTTATCAAAAAATATCCGGTCATTTGTTTTGCGCGACCCCTGGCCATTGTTTTTTGAAATGCCATAAACCAGGTTAGTTTCCGAAGTATAATCAAATGGCTTTTTGTTATACTCAGCTTTAAAGTCAAAATTCGACCCTAAAGCGATGGCGCTGATACCGCCCGCACTGTAGTTGCTGGTAAATGCCGACTGGCTGAAATTAAGCCCAAAAATTACTGACTTATGCCAGTAGTTAATTTTATAATCGAGCAAATTAACCGGCATTTGGCTTGGCTGTATCTTTATCGGCCTCAATATATTGGGGAGGGCGTTACGGCCCGGATCAATGCGATATTTATTGAGTTGATTGGTATCTGATTTAAGGGAGTCGGTATTTTGGGCCTCTGCAGAAAGAATAAAGCCAAATAACAACAGGAAGAAAACCCCGGAAACGGTTTTTAGCATAGCGGGAATATAAAATTTAAGCTGAAGGCAAAACAAACGTCCAGCTACTTTAACATTTTAGCCGCAAATTTATTATATATCTGTTAAAATTATTGCTTTTTCTTTTTAAAAAAAACCAGGAGATAAGTTGCATTCCGGAGAATAAAAAACATTGCATTATTCAAACCCCCCGTATTCCTTGCCATAAAATTTTAACCACTAAGTTCACAGAGAGCACAAAGAAGATATGTTTGAGTTTATATTAAAGCGTCCCCTTGCCTGCTATAATTTGTTCAACAGTACGTTTTTCCTGCACGCCGGTTTCCATATTTTTTAGGGTAAGCAGGCCGCTTTCAATTTCTTCACTGCCGATAATGATTACATACGGGATATGTTTGCCATTGGCGTAATCCAGTTGTTTTTTAAGTTTGGTGCCTGCCGGGTAAAGTTCCGCGCTTACACCCTGTTTTCTTAATGCCTGGATGATCGGGAAACCGAATTTCTCACCTTCCTTATCAAAACAGCAGATGAGCAATTGGGTGGTTTGCGAGGTTTCGGCTGGAAATAGGCTGAGCTCTTCCATTACATCGTAGATCCTGTCGGCGCCAAAAGAAATACCTACTCCGGTAAGACCTTTCAGGCCGAACATCCCGGTAAGGTCGTCGTACCTGCCGCCGCCACCGATACTGCCCATGGCCACTTCGTTGGTTTTCACCTCGAAGATGGCGCCGGTGTAATAATTTAATCCGCGGGCGAGGGTTATATCTAATTCTAAGTTGGCTGTTGTTAGTTGGCTGTTGGCTATATAGGTAAATACGGTTTCAATCTCGTCGCAGCCTTTTAAACCGGTATCCGAATTGATGAGGGCCAGGCGCAGGCTTTCCAGTTTTTGTTCATCCGACCCTTCGAGCAGGATAACCGGTTTTATCTTTTCGATATCATCTGCGGAAAAACCTCTTTCCATCAGTTCTTTAATTACCCCATCCAGCCCTATTTTATCCAGTTTATCAATAGCTACGGTCAGGTCGATAATGTTATCGGCTTTATCAATAATCTCCGCAATGCCTGTCAAAATCTTGCGGTTATTTATTTTTATGGTGAAATCTTTTAACCCCAGCGAACTCAAAGCCTCGTCGTATATCAATACAAACTCTGCCTCATTCAATAAGGAATCCGAACCCACCACATCCGCGTCACACTGGTAAAATTCGCGGTAGCGCCCCTTTTGCGGCCTGTCGGCACGCCAAACCGGCTGCACCTGGAAACGTTTGAAAGGGAAAGTAATCTCATTTTGGTGTTGCACCACGTACCTGGCAAAGGGAACTGTGAGGTCGTAACGTAGAGCTTTTGAGCAAATTTGGAATGAGAGTTTTTTGCTATCGACCGTAATGTTTGATTCATTGATCCCTGCATCTGCTAAAAAATCTCCGTTGTCAAGTATTTTGAAAATCAGTTTATCCCCTTCTTCGCCATACTTGCCGGTTAACGTCGAAAGCTTCTCCATTGTCGGCGTTTCAATCTGCTGATAGCCGTATTTGCGGAAAACACTTTTAATGATATCAAAAATATAATTGCGCCTCACCATTTCGGTGGGCGAAAAATCGCGGGTGCCTTTAGGTACAGATGGTTTGATGGATGCCATGGCCGCAAAGGTAACAGATTTAAGGGTTTTAAGGAAAGTCACGGTAAACGCACCCAATAAAAAATCCTAAAATCCTCTAATCCTACGAATCTTAGTTCAGACACGCACCAAAAAATCCTCCTTCACCTGCCCCGTTCTAAAAAACACCAGGCCAATCCAAAAAAGATCAACAGTCACCGTAACCTGCGGATGCGCTTTAATCTCGTTCCAGGCTTCTTTCATCCCTTCGCTCCAGTAAATATCATCAAAAATAAGCAGCGTATTTTCATGCACTTTGGGCAGGCACCAATCAAAATATTTCAGCGTGGCATCTTTTTGGTGATTCCCGTCAACAAAAACAAAGTTCAGTTTCTGAAGCTTTTTAATCACCCCAGGCAGAGTATTATCAAAATTTCCCACGACTAATTCAATGTTTTCAACCCCGGCTTTTGCAAATGTTTCTTTGGCGATAGCGGCCGTCTCAGGGCAGCCTTCCAGGGTATAAACCTTAGCGACCGGGTTAGCATTTTGCAGGTAGATGGATGTTGTTCCCAAACAGGTGCCCAATTCAATGATATTGGAAGGTTGCAAATCAGCAGCCAAACGATAGAGCAGCTGCGCCAGTTTGGGCGGTTTTAAAGCATTTTTCGCCAGTTCGCAGATCTTTTTTTGGCGGTTATTATTTACAAGCGAGCCTGCACCAAGGTCTGTTATCGTTATCATCCTTTGGTCATTTAAAAGTTGATTTCTAAGCGCTTCAACCTCAGCATATACTTTTTTTGGTTCAAAATCGTAAATAACCTTATCAATCAAGCGGTAAACAAAGGGCGAATGTACGCCGTGCCTGGTTTTTGCTTTAAACCGGTGCAGCAGGTATTCTTTGGCGAACCTTAAATTTAACATGGTTGTAAAAGTATAAAAGGTTTAGTATTTTAGCAGTACAGAGCATGATAAATCCAACAGAAGTAAAATCGCTGATACGTTTGCTTGATGACCCGGACGGAGAGATATTTGAACATGTGCATGAAAAATTGCTTTCATTTGGCACTGAAGCGATTGATTATCTTGAATCGGCCTGGGAAGAAGCCTTTGACCCCATTCAGCAGGAACGGATAGCCAACCTGGTACACGAAATTCAATTCGGCATCGTAAAAAACGACCTGCGCTTATGGTTCCATGGCGGCGCGTTCGATCTTTTGCAGGGCATACTCATTATTAACCGTTACCAATATCCGGATCTTGACGAACAAAAAGTAATTAACCAGATAGAAACCATCAAACGCGATATCTGGATTCAAATGATGAACGAGGCCAGCCCGGCCGAACAGGTAAAACTCATTAACCACGTTTTTTACAACATTTACGGCTTCAGTGGCAATACCGCCAACCACCAGGACCCACAAAACAGCTATATCAACCAGGTGCTCGAAACAAAAAAGGGCAACCAGATTTCGCTGGCCATTATTTATTCCATCATCGCACAAAAATTGGATATCCCGGTGTACGGCGTCAACCTGCCACAACATTTTATCCTGGCTTATATGGATGAAACCATGCAGAGTGAATTTGAAGGCGGGATCTTGTTCTATATCAATGCATTCAACAAGGGTTTCATTTTCGGGCGAAGGGATGTGGATATGTTTTTAAAACAGCTGAATTTAAAATTCGACAAACAGTTTTATGAACCCTGCTCCAATACGGATATTATTAAAAGGGTATTGCGCAATCTCATCAGCGCTTATGAACACCTTGGCTCAACAGAAAAAGTTGGAGAATTAAATGAATTGCTAAGGATTGTAGAGCCCCCCGGCCCCATGAAGGGGGAGGAAAAACGGGTGGGGTTCTAAGTTTCGGTTTTACCGCCAGTAAAAGTGGCTGGCTATAATTGCCGCAGCAACTATGCTCAAACAAGAGGCGATCAGCTTACCGATGGCAAATTTCCGGTGATAATTAATGTATATAGCATTGTTGATCTCCATAACAAAGCTAAATGCTGCAAAACAAATCAACCCAAGTTTTATATGCGACCAAAGGCTATTAGCAATCACATATCTTGACCCGATTTTCATGTAAAACAGCGTAAACAGCACACCAAATAAAACCGCCAGAAAAATGCTGTATACGTAACTACCACCGCTCTCCTTCTTCCAGGTCTCTGGGGTTAGCGCCTGAGATTTATGGAATAAGTACCCGATAATGAACCATTCTATTAAAATATTTGCCAAACCTATGCAAGCGGCCGAAAGGGTAAAGTGAACAGGAGTCATTGTGTTTTAAAGTTTAAATAAAGATACTTTTTATTTAAAAAACTCATTTACATTAATTTATCATCTGGCCTTGTTTCTTTGATGTGTTTCCTTTTTGGATTTTTAGAAAACATTCTTTAACAATTGCCGTTTATTTTTAAAACGTAAAAGTATGCATTTATTGAAATATATCATCGTTGGGGCCGCAGTAGGTTATGGCATCAACTACATCACCAAAAAAGGTTCAAATGGCCGCTCAATCATCGAAGATCTGGCCGATAATATCCCCAATTGGTTTGACGAAGGCAAAAAGGTTGCTGTAGAAACTATTAACTCGGTAAAATCAAAAACCAGTTTCTAAAGAGGCTTAAAAAATTCGATGCAAAAACAATGCATCCCCTGCTTAAAAGCGTATTTTATTTCGCAATGGTAAAGTGCGCATATATTTTTCATAATGGCTAAGCCAAGCCCGGTACCATCGGAAGTGCTCCCTTTGTAAAAACGTTCAAATATGGCACCCTGCTGTAACGGGGTAGGGTCGCCTGTATTTTGAAATTGAAGGCGGTTACCGGAAAGTTCAATTTTTATATTGCCGGAATTTTTATTGTGCCTGATAGCATTGCTGAAAAGATTATTGATCAGCACATCAATTAAATACCTGCTCGCATTTATTTCAAGGTCCGCCAATTCCATGTCAAGCTGAATGTTTTTATTAACTATCATCTCCTGAAACTGTAGTGCTTTCTCCATGATGGTATTTTTAATATTCAGCTTTTCGGTGTCCTGCAATAAATTATTATCGATTTTCACGAGCAGCAATAGCGACTGGTTTAAACGGGATAACCTGCCAGCAGCCGAATAAATGTCTGTTATCTGGGTAAACTGATCTGGCTTTAGCGTTTCATCCTGAATCAGTAAATCCAGCTTTGAAGTAATAACAGCCAAAGGCGTCATCATTTCATGCGATGCGTTTTCAGTAAAGGCTTTTAGTCCCTGGTATTCTGTAGTAACCCTTGCAGACATTTTGGAAACGGCATCGCCCAGGTCCTTAAATTCATCCACTTTTGTTTCAACGGCAGTTACCTTGCCGGCGTCGGCAACATTAAACCATTTAACCTGGTCTAAAATACGATAAAACGGCCGCCATAATCCTTTTAAAACAAACCTGTTGGTAATGATAATAATCCCCAGCAAAACAGCCGTAAGCACAAGCGTAATGGCCGAAATAATCTGGATAAGATATTCCGTATCCTCTCTTGATTCGACGATGGTAACAATGTAGTTTTCGCCATTTACACTTACCATGGCCGAAACAGCACGGCCCGCTTCAGCTTTCTTTTCTTTGGGATTTGCGTATGGGGTATCAAAAAACCGGGTATCATAATGGTTAATGTTTGTTTTTGCAAATGAGGTCTGGTCTTCATCAAACTCTACCGGTTTTGGCAACCTGTGATTCAGGTTAACATAATTAACAACCTCTCCAACTTCTTCGCTCAGGTCGTTGTCAAGCTGCTGTCTCGCGATATGATTGATGATAAGGTAATAAATCAGCCCGGATACCAGCAACACCGAAACACTTATAATAACGCTTACTTTATTGTAATGGGAAGTTAATTTCATTGATCAAGCAAATTTGTAGCCTATGCCGTATATGGTTGCAAAAAAATCCTTCCCGCTTAGTTCCATCAATTTTTTTCTCAGGTTTTTTATATGGGTATAAATAAAATCAAAACTATCCAGCATATCCATCTCATCGCCCCAAAGGTGTTCGGCAATAGCATTTTTCGAGATCACCTTACCTTTGTTGGCTATAAAATAAAGCAGCATATCGTACTCCTTCTTGGTTAATACCATCATATTATCATTTACAGTCACATTTCTCCCCAAAAGGTCAATACTAATCTCATTATAATTCAAAATACTGTTGCTTCCAAAGGCTTTCCGGCGGACGATAGCCATCAGCCTTGCCTTTAATTCGGCCAGGTGAAAGGGTTTGGTAATATAATCATCAGCGCCTATGTTGAGGCCTTTTATTTTATCGTCCAGGGAGTTTCGGGCCGAGATAATGAGCACGCATTCATTTTTGCCGGATGAGCGGAGGTATTCAAGTATTGCAAATCCATCTCCATCCGGCAAGCCTATATCCAGCAGGATACAATCATATTCATAAACGGCGATTTTTTTTAACGCGGTGTTTAAATTCTCTGCTACTTCGCAAACACTTCCCTCTTCTGTAAAATACTTTTCAATAGTGCTGCGCAGGGTTTGCTCGTCTTCAACAATCAGGAGTTTCAATATTAAATTTTTATTAAATCTATAAAATGATTTTGTAGCAAACCTGAAGATTTTCAAGAAAATAACGCATTACCCTCCTTATCTCAAAAAGGGTAAACAACCAAACTCCTTTAAAAAAATTATTCTTCAGTATTGCTTCAGATTTCCCACCTATTTTTATGGCAATGTGCCGAACAAATTAGTTGAATACACAGAATGCCCCTATTAATTTAACAACACCGGTAAAATTGCGATTACAATAATGCCAGCATGTGTAAATCCCATATTTTTGATTAATACTGATTAATCAAATACCGGGAAATTAACGATTTGAAACCTATGCGAAAATATTATATCACCGCAATTTTAGCTTTTATCCTGACTTATAACCTGAAGGCGCAGGACAATTATGAGATACAGGTTTATGGCTCCGAAACAGTTGATGCGGGCCATACCATGGTTGAATTGCACAGCAATTATACTTCTGATGGCAGTAAAACAATCGTTGACGGCGTTTTACCAACCAATCATGTTTTTCATGAAACAATTGAAATCACCCATGGCTGGTTGCCCTGGTTTGAAACTGGTTTTTACTTTTTTAATACCGTCGGCAATGATGGCCGCACAGCTTACGTGGGGTCACATATCCGCCCAAGGGTTGCTGTTCCCGAAAGCTGGAAATGGCCGGTTGGCGTAAGCCTTTCGTTAGAGTACGGCTTCCAGAAAGCACAATATTCCGCAGATACCCAGACCTTGGAAATAAGGCCTATTGTAGACAAAAAATGGGGCGGTTTATACATAGCCCTCAACCCAACGCTTGACCAGAGTTTCAAAGGCCCCGATCAAAACCGCGGCCTGATTTTTTCGCCAAACGTTAAAGGCAGTTACGATATAAGTAAGGTAGTTGCTTGGGGGCTTGAATACTATGGCAGTACCGGGCCGTTTTTTAATTATGACCCCATCCAGCAACAGCAACATCAATTGTTTGTGGCTACGGATTTAAATTTTGATCCCAACTGGGAATTTAATGCCGGTTATGGCAGGGGTTTTACAGCCGCTACGGACAGATCGATATTTAAGATTATCCTTGGCCGGAGATTTTAAAATCGCAAACGGAATACCTATGTTTGGGTTGATAGCCTGAGATTAAAAATGCCGAATTATAAAACATATAAAATTTAAATCACTTGTGCCTGTAACAGTTATTGAACCGCAAACTATGGATACACAACAACCCATCAAAAAAAATTCTTCCTCTATCCGTTTATGGCATTGGTTAAACGCTTTGGTTATTACCGGTTCGTTATTAACTGTCCTGTTGAACTCTACGTTATTAAAAACACGCAAAAACGCCACCTTTATTCAGGACCAGTTAAAAGAGGCTGGCGCAACTGTTACCAATGACCAGGCCCGTTCCGTAGCTCACGAGTTAAGCGATAAAATCTGGATGCTTCATACCTATTTTGGTTATGTGCTGGTTGGCCTGGTAGTTTTCAGATTATTGGCAGAGTTTTTTCAGCTGGCCGATCAAAAGTTTATCCGCAGCCTTAAAAACGCCTGGTCAAAATACCAAAATGTGAAACAAGAACGGGAAAAAGCGCGTCATGATTTTTGGGTGAAAACACTTTATGCTGTGTTTTACCTGATGATTATCACCATGGCGGTAACGGGGCTATGTCTTGCTTTTGAAGATGATGTACCGGCACTCAAAGCGATAAAGGCCTTCAGGGAAATTCATTCATTTACTATGTATCTTATCCTGGGATTTATATTCCTGCACCTGGCAGGCGTATTCCTGGCGGAAAGAAAGGACAGCCCCGGGATAGTTTCAGATATGATAAACGGCGGAAAAGAATAAGTGCTGAGTTCAAAATAAAAGCCTTCCTGAATCAAAATCAGGAAGGCTTTTATAAATCCGGTATATTTTGGCGAATGATTAAAGTGCCTCACCTAAATCGTTCCTCTGATCTCTCAGAACTTTAAAATCCAATTAAAATTAAGCCAACAATTTAAGGGTCGCCCTATCGGGCATAAGTATGCCATCAGTTATCGAACGTACGGAGAGGGTTTGTTTTAAACCAGCGTTCCGCTCAACAAAAATATAATCCCCATCAGCAGGAGCCAAAGATAAAAAAGGATGCGATCACTATTGATCTTTAATGAGTTTATCATGTTTTATGATATTAATATATTCTCTTTATAATCCTGTTATCAAATCTACCCCTGTAATTTACGCAAAAACCATTGCATTTTCAGCCGGCTTTTTATATTTTACTGAGGGCGATTATCTTCAATTTGTCCGATAAATTGTTCCGGTTTTTCATTTGGAAAACCATCCCATGAAAACAGAACCTTGCCATTTTGATCAACCAATAAAGTATAAGGGAATTTTCCATCCGGGTTATACTTATCTGCCAGGGCTTCATTCAGTTTAACCTGTTCGGGGCTTAACTGGTTCTTTTTCTGGCGCGGAAAATCAGCTCTTACCAACACCAGGTTTTTTGCTGCAAATGCTTCAAATGCGTCCGATTCAAGGATCTCTTTCCGTAACCGTATACATGGCCCGCACCAGTCGGAACCTGAAAAATTAATAAGAATTAATTTATGTTCCTGTGCCGCTTCTGTTTTAGCGGTATTAAAATCCCCCAGCCAGCTAACGGCTGACGAAAAGAACAACATAAAAGCAATTGATAACAATTTCATAACAAATAATCTGTTTTTTTTGTTTTATCTGCTGCTATGTATGAGCAATTTACAAATACATTCTGTAGATAAAATGAAGTTTACAATAAAATAACGTAACAAATAAAAATTTAATAGTCTCCTAACAAGTCCGAAATATACAGGCTATTTAAAGCCCATACTTAACGAAACCACATCCGAAACAAGGTCCGTGGTTTGCGTATAGTGGCCGTACCGTATTTCCAGTTCGTGGAAGTTATGCATACCAAATACGCCATTCGGCGGCGCTATCCTGAAACCTACACCGTAAAAACCGGCATTAAATTTTGCGTATTCCTCGTTGCTGGTATAATACGTGTCGGTTACACTATGTTCCCGGTATGGCGCATAATATTTAGCAGCAGTTTGATCATAATACCGGTAAAATGGAGAAACTGAAAAAAATGGCGTCACTTTATACGGCACTTCAATACTTGCCGTATTTGAGCGCGTTCCCCAGTTATCTATATAATAACGGTAATACGTCCGCAGGATTATATCATCACCCAGGAAATAATTCAATCTTACACCCACGGGCACCTTAACCCTCGATGAGGGTAACTTTTCGACTTTCGCTATCGAGGTGTCGCTGTCATTGAAATATACCCTGTGAAATGGCAAACCTAAATCCCCGCTTTGAGCAACTATATCGCCCAGGAACATAACCTGCAGCCTTGAGTTTATCTGTTGCGAATAGGAAAACGCTGCGGTAAGTGTGGTCCTCGGGCTGGTTGGCAATGTGTTTTTTGAACTCGAGATCACCTGCCCGCTGGAACTCAGCGTTTCAACCACGCCGCTTGCAGTGGTTATGGTATATGTTGACCCCCCCTGGCTTGCGGCAGGAGTCGTGATAAGTTCTGACGGCAAAATTTGCGTAACCTGGTCGAAATAACCTTGTAACTTCACACCAAACTCTCCGCTTTTATCATTGGTCTTTGTGGACCAATGGAAATCAATACCTTTTGACTTATAATTGTATTCGCCCGAATAATAAAGGCCTATACCAAAAGTGCCGCCTGTTTTTGCGTTCTCTACGGTCCAGTCCAGTGATGGATAGATCCTTGTACCACCTGGTTTTCCACCGCCGTTTAAGGCAACATAAGCAGCTGAGGCCGACGAATGATGGTCATATCCCAAACCTACAGATAAAGTGTTTTTATTATTCGCCTGGTTAAGCCAAACTAAATTCAGGTTCAGGCCGTTTGAAAAGTCGGTAACGTTTTGTGTTCCCGCAGGGCCCGGGATCCCCCCCATAACAGCTGAATGATCGCCGGTTTGTGTGTAATAACTCGAAACCAGGTCGATCTCATCTATTCTTAACCGGCGGGGATTATAATTACTGGTATCCTGCCCAACAGGGGTATATAAGCTGGTATAAGCTGGCTTTGGAAGGCGCGCGGTGTCCGTCCTAACCTGCGAATAAACTTGAAAGCGGCATAATATTGCAAATCCGATTACGGATAAAAACTTTTTCTTCATAAATCTTAAATAGTACTCGTATCGGATAATTAATTACAACCGCACCCACCGCCGGTTTTCCCGGCATTCGCGCCCGAAGCTGCTTCGCGGTACGATTGAAAATTCAATTCGTTTTTTTCCACTTTTCTATTGGTCAGCGCCATTTCAGAATCATTTAGCCGGCTCTTCTGGTATTCCTTTAAATGCACACATGATGTTGCAGAAATAATTAGCAGTAAGCAGGCCGATAGTTTTATCAATTGTTTCATTATATCGGGGTTATTTAATATTTATGTTTTTTGAAGTGTACATCCGGTCATCATCGTCAATAATGATGGCTTCTATATTTTTCATCTGGTTGATCAGATCAAGGCCTGTATAAATACCCATTATCATTACAGGGGTAGCCATTGCATCTGCTATTTCAGCATTCGTTGTAATAATGGTAACACTTTTAATACCTGTTACCGGCAAGCCTGTTCGCGGATCAATGGTGTGCGAATATTTTTTTCCGTCGATCATTACATATTTTTCATAGTTACCAGAAGTAGCAACGGCCATATCTGTTATGGACATCCACGAAAATATTTCGTTCTTAACATTTGGGTTTACGATGCCAACTGTCCACGGGTTGCCATTGGGTTGAAATCCCCAGGCACAAAGGTCGCCCGAAGCATTTACCACGCCGCTGGTTACTCCCATGTCTTTCATTACCAGCCTGGCCCTTTCGGCTGCGTAGCCTTTTCCTATTCCCCCAAATCCAATCCGCATTCCTTCTTCTTTTAGGTAGATGGTGTTTTTTTCCCTGTCGAGTATCACGTTCCGGTAATTGATCAGCCTCACCATTTTTTTTGCCGTGTCTTTATCCGGTAAGGAGGTCATATCTTTATCAAAATTCCATAACCGCTTGTCGATAGAGCCATAAGTAATGTCAAAAGCGCCCTGGGTTATCCCCGAGATCCTGACAGAACGCTCAACCAGGTCAAAAGTTTCCCTGCTTACTTCTACCGGCCTGATACCTGCATTTTGATTTACCCGGTTGGTTTCACTATCATCACTAAAAGTAGTCAGTAAGCGCTCTATCCTTTGTATTTCAGCAATTCCGGCCTCAATTCTTTCATTAGCCCAGGTTTCATCATCAGCAACCACGGTTAACTCAAAACTGTTGCCCATTAACTTGCAACTCTTTTTAAAAACCAACTGATCATTCATTACCATATTTTCGCAACCCCGGAAAATGTTAAAAAGTGTATTTTTTTCACTGCCTGCTCCGCAACAACAATATTACCCGAACATTCTGTAGTGTAAATGAAATTGCCTTTTCTAAGATCGATATCCATTAAGATTTAACATTTATTAACAACTGTATGGTTAAACATTTATTTTATCGAAATGAAAATTTCGCCCGATGTTACCCGGTTAAATCAAAACTTCAATTAATGATTTCTAAGAATAAAAACCTTGTAAATCAAACAA
>Ga0206955_1119_pt1 | contig 20679 bp, 11 predicted proteins | sample Alteio_BWOrgHeat_34_FD_153247 | JGI IMG/M metagenome (GOLD analysis project Ga0206955, IMG submission 153247) | Enriched cells from forest soil in Barre Woods Harvard Forest LTER site, Petersham, Massachusetts, United States -... | ecosystem: Environmental > Terrestrial > Soil > Temperate forest >...
ATTTCGAATTTGGGAATATCACCGGCAAATCTAAAATTCCAACAAATCCAAAACGGCGTGGCACTCACTTTTGAGCACTTTAAAAAATAAACAATTGCGAAAAATCAAATAACTCCGAAATCGAACATCCGAAACTGCGTAGCATTCTTGAACGCCTATAAAAAATAAACAACAGGTGAAAAATCCGAAATAAAAACATGCCATTACTAAGTACCCGTAAAAACGATAAAAAAGTTAAAGTAACGTTTGGCAATGGCTTGCTTTTTGTTGAAAAGGAGAATGGTAAACAGCAGGCGTTCCCGCTGGAATGGTTTCCTGAATTGCAGAAAGCTACCGACGAGGAGCGTGAAGACTGGACGCAAACGGATAAAGGCCTGCACTTTAATAAGCTTAACCTGGATGTTTTGCTATAGATGTGAGATATGAGACATGAGATTTGAGATGAGGAATTAAATAATATGAATAAATGAGAGATTTAGATTGGGGCATTTTCTCATATCTCACATCTCATATCTAATATCTCCATATGACCTTTGAAGAGTTTTTTATAAAGAAAAGAATCGACCTGCCGGCCTTGGAAAAAGCCGAACCGGTCTTGTTTTCTGAATTTAAAACCCATTTTCATGAAATGGGTGAAAAAAGCTTCGATCATACCAAAAAATACTGGTTCAATAAGCTGCGGCACCAGTTTCATCTGGCGCCCGAAATTAAAGTTGAAAAGCCTGCAATTGCCAATCTGCCGGTGCAACAAGCGGTAACCGAAAATTTAACAGAGCCCACTACTGCCACTCAACCTGCAAAACAAGGGTTTGTTCCACGATTTAAGGCTGCCAATATTGTTAAGCCACCTGGTGTTGAAGATAAAACTGAGGAGAAACCTGCAGCAGCTGATCCTGCTCCTCCCCCCTCACCGGCCAAAGTGGGTTTTACCCCCCGGTTTAAAGCCACTAACATGCCAAAGCCTGCTGCAACTGAAGAAAAAATTGAGGAAAAACCAACGGATGCCGGATCTGTTGCCGAAGAAAAACCAACGGAAGTTGTTGCGCCAAAGGCAGCTTATAAACCGCGTTTCAACATAAAGAATATCCCACCGAAAAAAGAGGAGTAGTCAATCGCCTAATTTCCACCCTTAAGCCAATCTCTTATCTTATTAAAGTTAAACTCCCCGAAAGAAGGCTACAGCCGGATTGTAAATCAATAATATAATAATAAACTCCTGAAGGCAAGAGCGATCCTTTAAATTTCCCGTCAAAAAGATGAGTATATCCTGTTGATTCAAATACTTTTTGACCGTTCCTGGTGAAAATCCGGATAAGCACATTCGGGTAATTCTCTAATCCTTTTATCTGCCAAAGGTCGTTTATCCCATCGTTATTTGGCGTAATCGTATTGGGAATATTAACTGAAGTTAACCCTACCGTTATTTTAACTTCATAAGGAGTGCTTTCACAATCTCCATTAAGTTGTGTTATATAAACATTTTCTGAATTGTTTACGTTAAGTTTAAATAAACCGGACGTTTCTTCATCCAAAAACTTGTTATCAGTTGCACTCGCATACAAACGGTATTTATATCCGGCCAGTGGATTTTTAACCATTACCAACGCTTCGCCAGGGCTGCATATTTGCACGTCAGCAGCAGCAGGTTCATTAATTGCCACGCTTTCGTTCGTTATACTGTATTGTTGTGTTGCCAAACCGCACGAAGTAGCATCCTTAACCTGTAAAATGTAAACACCCTGACTCGCTTTGATCAAATTAAGCGAAGTGCCTGCGAGTTGTTGATTTGAATTAAGCCAGCTATAGCTATATGGAGGCACCCCGCCTGATACAGTTATATTTTGAATACTGCCAATACCAAGTGAGCATTGATCGCTGGTAATCATGGCCGAACCCTGCCCTATTTGTAAAACAGGAGTGGAATTAATCTGATAGGTGTTGTAAAGGCTTTCACAACCATTATCATCACTTACGTAAAGTCCGTATTTGCCCGCGGCCGCGTTAGTAAGCGGTGCGTTCTTAATTAAAGTAACGTCGTCCGTGCCTGCCCAGCGATATGATTGCGGCGCATTACCCGCACCAAAGGTAACTGCAATCCCCCCGTTGTTTAAATCGCACGTTGCATCAGTTATCAGATTGGTTGACGGGTAATTGCTGATTGCAGGCAAATTACTAACCGTATATGGCGGAGTTTGTATACTGCAACTTGCATTGGACGCCACCAGATAATAACTGCCGGATGTGATGCCCGAAAGATCTATCGAATTACCAACAATATTATGTCCACTATCAAACCATTGATAGCTTGTTGCCCCTGTAACAGTAATTCCAATAATAGCGCCGTTAGTGCTGGCACAAGTAGACGGCGTTATTTTCAACAAAGAAGCATCAACACTTACTTCATTTTTTTCGTTAATTGTAAAAACGCGGCTCACAACCGGGGAGCAGCCTGCGGCGTATTCAACATAAAAAGAGTACTGCCCTGCCGGTACGTTTTTCAGATCAAGTTGACCAAAAGCCATTTTGGTGCCGGTTGAATTCATCCAGCCGTAAGTAGAATTTGTGCCATTTGTTAAAGTCATTCCAATTATCGAGCCATCAGAAAAGCTGCAATTTGCATCGGTAACCGTTACTTTACTGTCATCAATTAAAGGAGCGGCCCGAGGTGGCAAAACCCGGTATTCTGCCTTGGCCGAATTGCAGCCGTTGCTATCGGTAATATATAAATAATAAACTCCGGCGGGCAAGCCTGAGACGGAATTATTGGTTGAAATGATATTTCCCTGGCTGTCTTCCCAGTAGTATTTTGCGACAGTTATGCCAGAAGCGGTTTGGAATATAGCAGTAAAACTGGCTGCAGCGTGGCTACAGTCAAGTTGAAAAGTTTGAGGATAAACATGCGGGGTTAGATCATATATGGTAAACTGACCTGAAGCAAGTAATGTGCAATCACTGCCTTCATTTATTTGAAGGTTATAAACTCCCGGGGGTAAATTATCAATTTCACGGCCTGTACCCACAACCTTTCCTGTGCCATTGTCAAGCCATACAAACTGTATCCTGCCCGTTCTGTTTTGATTTACGAATATTGAGCCGGAGTGATGGCAGTCGTAATCCTTTATAACCACATCGCTTGGATAAATAAGATAACGCTGAAAACCAAACGTATTATTATCTACCGTGGCCGAAACCAGCACATTTTGCGTTGTATTGCCGTTATAAACCCAATTACCATTTGCATCGGCTATGACGTTTGCAAACCATGTGGTTGGGTTACACTTCGGGCAACCTGCTGCATCCGCATAATAAAGTTGCATAAGGGCGCCAGGGGCGGCAATTCCCGAAATGGAATTATCCGTAAGATTTGTAATGGTAGCAATACTATTACCGATTAAATTACCTACGCTAACATGGTCATTGCAATAGAATGAATTTTTTATAACGAGCATGTTCTTGTCATTGTCGGCAAAAATTGGATTGTAGTAATTGGTAAACACATTTTGATCTGTAGGAGCATCGCCGCCAATGGTTGCGATCACACCCGTAACTACCTGGATAGCCTGATATCCCAGCCCTAATTGATGTGTTTGAGTTCTGTCAGTGCCGAAAAAGTTGCCTTTTACAGTCAACGCCCCCCTGGTTAAAATATTTATATCCGGACTGGCGCCGATAAAAACATTATTATAAATACGAAGATCTATTGAAGGATCTTTTGCCTGGACAAAAGGAGCAACAGTTCCCGGAAGAGCAATTGTACCTGTGTAATCTGTTCCAAAAAAATTATTTTCAACTGTGACTGTCTGAGTAGCGGTTGCATACAATCCCTCTATGTCGATACCATCATCAATCCCTCCAATTATCACGTTCCCCTCGACAGGGTCGGTTCCCCCGATCATGAGATTATCAAATAAATCGTAGTTAGCTTCGCTGGAATATAAAGTGTTAGAATTATATTCCGGCGTTAAACCATCGGGCGCCAATCCTATAAAATTTGCCTGAATTGTCGCATTTTGAAAATACCCTAATAACGCATACATATTTCCACTGATCACGTTTCCTTTTCCTTTAGCACCCACAACTAGTTTGCAGTTTGCGTTTGTTACAATTCCATTTCCCAATTGTCCATGGTTTGGCGAAAAATCCTTTATATAAAGGCCATAAAACTCAACTGCGTCATTGGTACCCACCAGGGAAGAAACGTTGAAAGCATTTAAATTCCGGGCCGGTATTGCCGGAGTGATGATAACTTTGGCATTACTTACACCCAAAGCCAGGCCTGGTTGTGTGGTTCCATCAATAATAACATTTGAAGTTACGTCAGGCAATTGCGTTTTTAAGGCAATCGTTATATCAGCCTGCGTCGAACCAGGCAGATTGAAATAAATGTAGTCGGTTGTTGCTGTGCCGTTTGAGGCCGCATCCAACAATGCCTGCCTTAAACTGCCGCTCCCGGCATCGGCATTGGTTGTAACTGTAAACGTTGCTGCAAAAAGTTTATCGTAAATAAAAAAGGTTAGGAATAGTAAAAATAAAGTGCGATAGCGCATAGAGGGTTTAATTGCCCATCAAAGTAAATATTTTAAACTGTAAAATAACCTTAATCTAAAAAAATAAATTTACTTACCCGGAACATGTATGCAGATAATATCTGAAAATTTAACACAAAACCCCGTATATTTTATTTGTACGTTGACTTTCAATTTACTTGCTGTGCGAAAACAGCCACGGCATAAAATCCGGTTCAGCAAAGGCATCATCCCAGCAATTGTGGTCATCATTTGTATACAATGTATAACGGGGGGTTCCGCCTTCCTGTTTGATTGCCGCCACTATTGATTCTGAATGAGAATAGGGCACAATGCTGTCCTTTTCACCATGAAACACCCACAGCGGTACTTTTTTAGCATACTTCTTTGCGTTCAGGGTATTATCGCCGCCGCACATGGCAAACGCTGCTGCAAATATATTTGGCCTGCGGCCGATGATCTCAAACGTACCCATCCCTCCCATCGATAATCCGCCGATGTAAACTTTGTGCTTATCAACATAAGGTTTATCCAAAAACTCATCAACCATGGCCATTAAGGTTTGCATGGGCCGGGTTGGCGGCGCATCCACCAGGAAAATAAACTTGGTTTTTTTGGTGGCAGAATCGTCCACCATTTTCACATTGGACCAAAAGCCCTCTGCCGGGCATTGCGGATAAACTACAATTGCCGGATATTTTGCCCTTATGGTATCATTTAAAAATAGTTTGGGGCCGTATTTAAGCTGGGCTTCATTATCTTTTCCCCGTTCGCCGGCGCCGTGCAAAACAAATATGAGCGGATATTTTTTAGCGGGATCAAAATTAAGCGGGAACAAAATACGATAGGGCAAAGTATCGCTTTTGGCGATGTATGAGCCGCTTTCGAAGGCCTGGTTGCTTTGCGCAAACGTTATTGATGGTAAAACAAAGGATAAAAATAATATGAATGAGTAGAATTTTTGCCTGATCATAAGTTCGATTGTTGTTGATTATTTTAAACGGCTTTTTTTTAAATATTGTATCCTGAGCTTTATAACCTCAAAAAATAAATATTTGTTTGCCAGGTTTGGCCGGTAACTCACCTTATTAATGTAATGCTGCCAGAGAGCAGGCTGCAACTCGTATTTAAGTTAATGATATAATAATAAACCCCTGGCTGAAGCACCGAGCCACCGATTTTACCATCAAAGGGTTGTGCATATCCTTTTGATTCGAACACTTTTTGGCCGTAGCGGTTAAAGATCTGCACCAGGGCACCCGGATAATTCTCAATCCCTTTTAGCAGCCAAAAATCATTAACCCCATCATTATTGGGCGTAAAAGTATTGGGGATATTTAATGCCGACAACCCTACCGTTATTTTTACCTCAGTACGTGAACTTTCACAACTGCCTATGTACTGGCTTATATAAACACTTTCCGAGCCGGCAACAGGTATCTTAAAAACGCCGCTGCTTTCCTGGTCTATTAAATCCGGGCCGGTCGACGAGAGGTATAAATGATATCCGTAGCCTTGCTGCGGATTTTTCACCATAATCATTACAACGCCGGCATAACATAACTGTACATTATCTGCTTCCGGGGCTGCTATGGTAATAGTTTGATTGCCGATGGTATAATCTTTTGTGGCGAGACCACATGCAGTAGCATCTTTTACCTGCAATGTATAAGTCCCGTTAACTACGCCCGTTAAATCCAACGTTATTCCAACACTTTGCTGTGATGAATTGATCCAATTGTAAGTGTAAGGTGGCACCCCGCCGGTCACCGTGATATTTTGAATACTGCCGACACCTTCCGCGCACTGGTCGCTGGTAATTTGTTCCGAGCCCGCTGTAATCTGGATGACCGGTATAGCATTGATGGTAAATATTGCACTTTTTACCGGCGGGCAATTAAAATCATACTGTACAAAAAAATAGTATTGTCCGGCAGGGGCATTTTGCAGATCCATTTGGCCGGGTGAAAATAACGTCCCGTCCGCCCTGCTCCAGCCATAGTTTGCGTTCCCGGCATTGGTGAGGCTTATACCCGTAACCGATCCGTTTGAAAGGCCGCAGGTTGCATCTGTTTCAACTGCGGCACTGGCATCTACAACCGGCGTAGCAGTTGGCGGCGTCACTACGAATTTAACAGTCGGCGAGGTACATCCATTACTGTCGGTAACGTACAGAAAATAATCTCCGGGTGCCAGGTTACTTATCGTATTTGAATTACTGTTAGGAATCAAGTTTCCGTTGGCGTCTTCCCAAAAATAGCCGGTCACGGTAATTCCCGGGCCAGTACTGGGGAAAGTGGTAAAGTGACCGGTGGGGTTGCTGCAATCTGTCGGATCGATGGAAGGGAATACTTTGGGTGTTAAATCAATCACTGTAAAAATGCTTGACGTTACCGAAGGGCAGCCCCCATTTTCACTTATTTGTAAGGTGTAGTTGCCCGGCGCCAGGCCCGGGGCGTTCTGGCTGGTACTTACCGTTTTATTTTGACTGTCTGTCCAAAGAAATTGAAAATTACCAACCCGATTTTCGACCAGTGCGATTGAACCGGCATGATGGCAATCAAAATTGGTGATGGTTGCATCGCTCTGCGAGATCGCATCAAACTGAAAGCCAACGGTGTTGTTCGCTACGGTAGATGACGCCAAAACATTTTGGGTTATACTGCCTGTGTAGGACCATCTCCCGCCCGCATTAGCAGTTACTGTCGCGAAGCATGAATTTGGATTACAAGTTGTACATTTTGTTTGTGTAAAGTATAATTGAACCGTTGCCCCTATGGGCGCATCGCCCGAGACGGTGGTATTGGTAAGCGTTGTTATCCTGATGAAATTTTTTCCCGTCGGATCATTTAACTGTACATTAGTATTGCAGTAAAATACATTTTGTACTACATCGGTATAAGAATTATTGTACGCGTCTATGGGGTTTTGATAATTGGTAAAAACATTCTGATCGGCAGCGGTGGTGCCGCCAATAAGCGAGTTTACATCACTGTTTTCAATAGCAAAGGTGCCCGATCCCAGGGGAAAGGCTTGCGTCCTGTCCGTCCCAAAAAAATTCCCTTTAATGATCAGGGCCGATTGATTCAGGGCTGAAACGCCAATCTCCGAAGCGCTGAAAACATTGGCCGTTACAAATAATAAAGTTTTTGGATCATTAACGAGGATGCAGGAATTAGTTGCAACCCCTATTGGCTTTGTTCCGGTGTAGTCGGTATTAAAAAGATTGTTCTCCACGGTTGCTAATTTGTTTACAGCACCCGCAACGCCACCAAAATTTATCCCGCTGGTGCTGCCGCTTAAAATTACGTTGCCGGCCTGTGTAGTTGCCCCCCCTATCATCAAACCATTATAATCCTGGCCCGAATAAAAAACAGATGAATTATTAAAGGCTGTAATACCATCCGGCTGAATGCCGATAAAATTGCTTTGTATTACCGCGTTTTGAAATAGTCCGTTAAACGCATAATCGTTGCCGCTAATCACGTTTCCTTTACCCGGTGCGCCCACTACCAGTTTACAATTAGCTCCCGAAACTATTGCACTTCCCAGACCCGATTGATTGGGCGAAAACCCTTCTATGTACAATCCATAAATTTCAACGGCATCATTAACCCCAACAAGTGTCGAAATATTAAAAGCGTTAAAATTGGCAGCAGGTACAGCAGGTGTAATAATTACTTTGGCGCCACTCACCCCAAGCGCCGAACCGGGTTGGGTAGTTCCGTCAATAATAACATTTGCGGTAATATCCGGCAGTTGCGATAACAGGGTAATAGTAATTGCCGCCGGTGTGTTTCCGGGTAAATTAAAATAGATATAGTCGGTGGTGGCTGTGCCATTTCCAATGGCATCCAGCAGGGCTTGTCTTAAAGTTCCTCCGCCGGCATCGCCATTATTAGTAACGGTAAAAGTTGCCGCGAATAAATTATCACAAATAAAAATCAATAGTAAAAACAGAAGTAATTTGCGAATAATCATAGCGGGGACCCTACAAAACGATTCTAAATTACAAGAAAATTACTTAGCTCTATAAATTAACCTGTCTGATTTTATTAACACTGCCTATTCCACCTTGATAACTTTTGTTGGGTAGGATACACCGTTCTCATTTATAGCTTCAATCCTGAAGTAATATGGCTTTTCCTTATCCATTGTTTTTAAATCAAACTCCCTCACAAACGGCCCATAATTTTTACTTTATCATAGGGCTTTCAAAATCGAGTTTTTTAAGGCCGTGCTGTACTTCGGGGCAACTCATAAATAAGTTCCATAATAAACCACTTCGGTAATTTTCAATCATTACCACAATCGGCCCTTCATCAATAGCCAGGTACGATTTTGCATACCAGTTACGCGTTTCGCTAAAGGAATCAACAAAACCATAGTCGCCCCAAATCTTATCACCCAAATCATAATAAAAATGGCGGAGGGCCTTCATCGAATATTCGGGCGTGTACGGAAATGCAGAAAGTGCCGCGGTCGGCGTAATAACGCCCAGGTCGTTAGTTGGCGAATGTGCACTGTAACCTTCAAAATTATCACTGGCGGTTAGGCCCCAGCAATTTTCGCTATAGCCTTTATACTTTTTGGGGTTATCAACGCAATAATCATGATTGATTAGGGTATGATTGGTATTTTGCTCCCAATAGTCGGCATACTGATCCTTTAAACCTTTAGGATCAAGACCCAGGAATGAATATTGTGAAAAGAACAATGGGCCGCCGTAATCAAAACCTAATGGTAATTTATGGCCATAAAAGGTTTTACCATTCTTAAAAAAGTCGCTTTGGGCCCAGCCGCGGTGATAAACATCGGAGCTTACGGGATACCTGTCACCAGAGGCTGCAAGAATATAAGTTATTAAACATTCGTTAAAACCACGGATAGGGAAGTTCATGGCCCATCCGTTGTTTGGCGACCAATGCCAGTACAGATTATCCCTGCCATCCCGGGTAAACCAGCTCCATTCAATATCGCCCCACATGGCATTTATCCTGTCCCTTATCTCACGCTCTTTTTGGTTATCACCGTTAAAATATTGCCGGGCACATAGCAATCCCTCAAAAAGATAAGAAGTTTCCACCAGGTCGGCACCATCATCTTTGCGTCCAAAAGGGATGATTTTTCCTGTTTCACCATTCAACCAATGCGGAAATACACCATGATATGAATCGGCTTTGTATAAAAAATTCACAATTTTCAGCATGCGGTCAACCGCCTGATCATGGCTAATCCATTTCCGATGGTCGGCTACAATCAAACTCATCACACCGAAGCCAGAACCACCTATGGTGACTGTCTCGTTGCCGTAATCATAAGCTACATTGCTTCGTTCGCGGGCCAGGCCGCTTACCGGATGGCCAAAGTTCCAAAAGTAACGGAATGTTTGGCGCTGCACCACGTCAAGCAATGCACTGTCGGTTAAATTTTTTATAATGCCCACAGGCTTTAACCCTTCCATTGCTTCCTGTTTCGCGGTGTTTTGCGCCTGACAGCAATAGGTAAAGATCAATATCAAAGGTAGTATCAGTTTTTTCATTAGTTTATTCGTATTTTAAATTCAGCTCCTTCTAAGTTTCCCCGGTTAAGAGGCTCTGATTGTTATAAATTGGGACTTTGAAAGCCCAGGTTTTTCATTCCGGTCTTTACTTCAGGGCAGCTCATAAATAAATTCCAGAGTAAGCCGCTGCGGTAGTTTTCTATCATATCAACAATTGGCCCTTCGTCAATGGCCAAATCCGAACTGGCAAACCAGATACTGTCCAGGTCGAAGGCATCATAAAAGCCATAAGGTCCCCATGTTTTATCGCCCAGTTTGTAATAAAAGTATCGTAAAGCTTGCATGGACTGCGTTGGCGTATAAGGCAATGAAGCAATGGCGGCTGTCGGCGCTATAACGCCAACATCATTGGTCGGAGAACTTGCTGTATAACCGCTTTCAATATCGCTGGCCGTTAAACCCCAGCAACTGGGGCCATATCCATAATAGCCATTAGGATTGGCAACGCAATATTTATAATTGATGGTGGCATGTGCCTTATTCTGAATATCGTAGCTTGCATAAGCGTCTGATAATCCATTGGGGTTTATCCCCAAAAAAGAGTAATGTGCAAAGAACAACGGGCCACCTTCGGGAGGACCCAGCGGCAGAACCACACTATAATAAGCATTACCATTTTTCATGCTGCCGTTGCCTGCCCAGCCGTTATCATAAACTGCTTTGGTAATAGGATGAGTAGTTGACGACGCTGCTAAAACATAAGTAATAAGCGCCTCGTCCCAGCCATTTATCTGCATATTGGATGACCAACCGTAATCGGGGCTCCAATGCCAGAATAAAGTGTTCTGACCGCCGTTGGTAAACCAGGTCCATTCAACATTATTCCAAAGCGTATTTATATCGGTCCGCAGCTGCGTTTCGGCAGCGCTATTCGCATTAAAATATTGACGGGCAGTTAGTAACCCCTCCATTAAATAGGCGGTTTCAACCAGGTCGGCGCCATCATCTTGTGTGCTGAAAGGTACAACTGCCCCAGTAGCGCCATTCATCCAATGCGGAAATGCGCCGTGAAAAGTTTGCGCTTTCAATAAAAAAGCTACTATGGTTTGCAAACGGGCCAAGCCCTGTGCGCGGGTAATAAACTGCCGGTTAACCCCGGCAACCATGGCCATAATGCCAAAGCCGGAGCCGCCTGTGGTCACTATGTCACCCGAAGTATTGCGCTCGCGGGCCAAACCGCTTACCGGGTGGCCAAAATCATAAAAATATTTTAAGGTTTGTTTTTGTACGAGGTCGAGCAACTGATCATCTGTAATCACCGGGAATTTATTGGTGGTATCAACCGCCGTTGTTAAACTAACAGCTATCGCCGATTGCAGGCTCCCTCCTGCTGCTGATTTTAATGCAGTTGAGATATTTAAATTGTACGGGGTGATTGATTGTAATGCCGCTGGTGTAATCACTACCGTACTATCACTATTAGAATAGGATGTATTGTAGTTGACAGCTACACCGGCTTTGCTTGTAAAAGAGATTGCAGAACTAACTGAGTTATGGTTTATGGCAGCCGAAAAGGAGATTTTTATCACAGGCGCGCTATTTACGCCTTTGTATACAAAGCCATTGTAACTACCGTTGACTTTTAAACTGCCAAAGCTAAATGATGCCGGAGGAACAGGTGTAACCGGTGTGGGTTGTTTACTTTTACTGCAGCCGCATAAAACAAAAAATATTACAGAAATTAAACTGGCTTTTACGCTTCTCATCCTCATCACTATCAAAATTTAAAACTGAATTATAAATCCCCACAGAAAAGGCTGCCTGATCCGCCGCCTGCCTGTGGAGGCAGGCGGACGGACAAACAACCTTGTAATCAACTCAATCAATCAAATATCTATTTCCCCCGGCCCTGCAGTGCAACCAAAGAGCTTATTTCTGTACCGGATAGCGCCTTGTTATAAACCCTTAACTCGTCTGTCAAGCCTGGGTTATAACTGGCCCAACCTTGTGAGCCGGTATTGGTTGTAAGCGACGGCGTGGTTTGAAATTGTAATGTACCAATTGACATTTGCTCTGCATCGGCCCAATTCAACGGTGCAAATCCTGATGCTACATTAGTGCCTTCCAGTGAACCATTGTAATAAACTTTAACTGTAGAAGAAGCGTCATCATAAGTTACAGCTATATTAGTCCAGGTTCCCCATGGATTATTAACCGTATAACCGCCTTCCCATGCATCTGATCCCGTGATGCTTCCGCTATTATTCCAAACGTGCACCTTTAGCACACCAGTTGTTGCGGTTGCACCATTGTCAAAAAATATGTCAAGATTGCCCCAGAAATTAAGAGTATTGGCAACATCTAAAATCCCTACAGCGCCATTTGTATTTTCGGGCATGTTATACCACACGCTAAACGTAAAACTGTGAAGACTTTTTATCGCCGGAGGTGTATTGGTAACCACATAGGCATTATTTGCCCCCTGAAGTGCAAGGCCGTGGTTTTTAAGTCCTGCTGAAAAACTTGTGCCGGTGGCAACACCAACGGTGTTTGACAGCGAATCAGCAAGCGTATTATTGAACGTCCAGTGTGCAACCAGATTTGTTGCAGCAATCTGATCCGCCGCTGTGTAACCGTTAATATTTAAAGGCGGGGCATAACTTTTGGGGTCAAATGTTTTTACGCAAGATGATAATCCCAAGCTCAATAATATCAAAATTATTGAATACTTATTTATTAATTTTTTCATATTTTAATTATTAGTTAGGATAACCAGGATTTTGTTTCAATAAACCACCACTCAACAATATTTCGGATGCGGGAATCGGTTGCAATTCATTTTTTCCCGCTACAAAGTGCCGGTTTCCAAAAAGTGCGGGAGCCCTTCCCTGGCGGATAACATCAAAAAACCGGTCACTTTCCATCGCCAGCTCTACCTGGCGTTCATGCCATATGGCCAATTGCAATTGTGTTTTATCAGTTGTTGTAACCTTTGGTAAAACAGAACTGTTGCCGTTTCTTGCACGTGCCCTTACCATCTCTAATGCAGTCAATGCAGCTGCGGTATTACCAAGATTGTTATTAGCTTCAGCATTCATTAATAAAACTTCGGAATACCGGATAACCCGCACGTCCTGACCTGCGCCTGGATTACCGTTTAATATCGGGTCGCTAAACGGAACATATGATTTATAATTATACATACTGTCGACGTGGCCGTTTCCCAGGGCTGGAATTGCATCGCCTTCAGCAGATGAACTGCCGGCAAACAGGATGGTTGCATTAAGTCTTGGATCCCCTGGCTCAAATGCTGCCACCAACGCTCCCGTAGGGATATTGAATCCCCATCCGTAAGTTGGCGCAACACCTTGCACTTGCGAAAACTGGCTGGTTGAAGCTAAAGGATTGCTTGCTGTATTAGCATTTTGCACCTCAAATATCTCTTCCTGGTTGTTTTCATTTTGCTCCCTGAAGGATTTTTCGAAATCAGGAAATAATGAATAAACCCCTGAACTTATTACTGCATTGGTATAAGTGAGCACATCGGTCCATTTACCCGTGTTGGTGGGAGTCTCGTACATAGCAACCTTGGCATGTAATGCAAGTGCTGCACCCTTGGTGGCACGGCCAATATCAAGACCGCTGTAGGTTGATGGTAAAACAGCGGCTGCGTCGGTTAAGTCCTGCTCTACCTGCGCGTAAATTTGTGCTCTTGGCGTGCGTGGAATATTGAAATCTGCAGCTGTTTTAGGGTAATGCAATCTCAATGGCACATCTCCGTAAGCCCTTGCAAGCCTGAAATAGTTATATGCTCTCACAAATTTTGCTTCTGCAACATATCTCGCTTTCAGCGTCGCATCCATGTTAATTTTAGGGATGCTATCAATCGCCTGGTTGCACAAACTGATTGAAGCATATTGACCATCCCAAAAAGTATCGTCAAAACCAGACTCCGCACCCGTTTGGGTAAAAGTGTGATAAACACCCATATTTGGTGAATCACCCGGCGTGCTTCCTTTTTGTACTTCATCGCCACCCATACTTTCAATTGCAAGCGCCGGGAAAGCGGTAGAGGCCCATGCCCCTAATTCCGCGTAAATTGCATTTATACCCTGTGCTGCACCGGTTGCATTAGTATAAAGCTGACTTGCAGGCAAGGCACCCTGAACCGGCGGATTTAAGAAGCTTTTTTTACAGCCTCCCACCGTAATAATACCTATAGCAAGAAACGCTATAACTACCATTTTTATAAAATAATTTTTTCTGCTTAACATAACTTTAATATTTTATAGTTAAAATGTAACGTTTACTCCTAAGTTGAAGATGGCATATATCGGAAGCACCCCATTATCGATACCCTGGTTAATTCCGTTGGTACCGGTTGATAATACTTCAGGATTGAAGCCCTTATATTTTGTAAAGGTTGCAAGGTTTTGTCCTGAAATGTAGATGCGCAGATTGCTCACTTTGATTTTTTGAGCTACTGTTTGAGGCAAATTGTATCCCACCTGCACATTACGAATCCTTACATAACTGCCATCCTGAACATAAAATGAATTTGGCTGGCCGTTAACGGCATCGCTTAAAAAAGCTGATGGTGTGGTATTGGATGTACCGGCACCATGCCAGCGATTGTTATAAAAATCCTGTGTCCAGTTTTCGTCGCCATACCTTATGCCTTCGTCAGCATTGTACAGGCTCACTTTCCCTACACCGGAAATATCTGCTTCCAAATCAAATTCTTTGTATTTAAAATAGGCATTAAACCCATAAAGATATTTTGGATTTGGATTTCCCAAATCGGTTTTCTGACCGTTATTCCCGTAAATCACGTCACCTGGCTGCGCATTTGGCTGGATTGTTTGATTTGCTATCTGGGTCTGGTTTTGAAAAATCCCTACAACCTGGTAACCGTAAAATTCGCCGATTGGTTGCCCAACAATGGTGCGGGTAGTGTAATTGCCACCGGCTGCGCCGCCACCGCCGCCGTAAAGCGGTATAGCGCCCGACAATACAGAAAGAACTGTGTTGTTATTGACGCTAAAGTTACCGCTAAGCGAATAGGTAAAATCGTTCCCGATGTGGTCTCTCCACCCTGCAGTAAATTCCCATCCTTTATTTTGATAAGTAGCCTGGTTTGCATCAAGCGTTCCGCCATTTGCACCCAATGAGCCTAAAATCGGCACCGGAAATACCGCATTCTCAGTTTTCTTGATGTAATAATCAGCCTCGAATGTCAAACGATCCTTAAAAAAGCCTGCTTCCAAACCCACGTCAGTACCAACACTTTTTTCCCAATAAACCACAGGAGGGGTTATTGCCAATAAACCTGAGCCTATTTGCAGATTGTCCCCGCCCCCTAAATTTGATATAAATTGCTGGTTTTGTGCTGTGGATAAGTTTGGAACAATACTTCCGTTACCTGCTTCACCCCAGCTTCCCCTTAACTTAAGGTTATCAAAGATGTGCTGATCTTTCATGAAATCTTCATTTGAGATTACCCAGCCAGCACCCACTGAAGGAAATGTACCCCATTTATACTGTGATGAATATACAGAAGAAGCATCACGCCTTACGGTGGCATTTAAAAGATATTTGTCTTTGTAGGCATAATTCACACGTCCGAAATAAGATTCGCGGGTTTCTAAACTACCACCATCGGTGAGTGTAGGATTATTGCCAAGATTAAAATACAGATCGCCGCTGGTATAATCTGGTACATTTTGAGCAGAAGCATTTTCATAGTACTGTTTGTAGCGTTGAGAAGATTGGCCTAACAATACAGTTAAATGATGATCATGATCAAACGTTTTGTCAAAGGTCAATGTGTTTTCCCATATCCAATCCCGGTCATCAACATTATCCCTGCTTAAGCTGCTTATCGGATTTTGTTGCCCCTGCGGAACGCCCTGGTTAGCTGTAGTATAAACCGGATTATAGGCCTGCACTTCCTGGTGGGCAAACGTGCCGCCAAAACTGGTGCGGAACGACAAGTAGTCAGTAAATTTCAGTTCCGCAAAAGCATTGCCGTTGAACCGGTAGTGTTGCGTGGTTTGATTAAAATAGTCTAATGTTACCTGTGGATTGCTCACCTGATTGCCAACCGGGAAATCGCCCGGGTCGCCGTAAGAACCGTCAGCATAACGTACAGGAACTACCGGCGCCGCTGTATATGATTTGTACATAATGTCACCCGGTAAATCCTTTGAATGATCACCCTCCAATATCGCTGTGTAACCAACCTTTAAAAGTTTAGATAACTGAACATCCTGGTATAGGTGGGTAGTAATCCTATCATAAGTATTATAGGCCACGTTACCATTTTGCTGATAATAGTTTGCGGAAAAGTTATACGACGTTTTTTCAGTACTGCCACTTATTCCAATATTATGGTTCTGGGTAAAGGCATTGTGAAGAATTAACCCCAGCCAATTGGTTCCATTACCAAATTGCGATGGATTGCTGAAAGTTAACGCCGCCCCGTTTAATGAACCGTTCACCTCATTAACCATAGTGGCGTATTGTGTGGCGTTTGCCATTACAGGCACATTTGTAGGGGTTGAAAAACCTGCATAAGCATCGTACCTGATTTTGGGAGCTCCTTTTCCTTTTTTTGTAGTAACGATAATTACGCCGTTAGCAGCCTCCAAACCATAAATGGCTTCACTGCTTGCATCTTTCAACACACTCATGGATTCAATATCATTTGAATTCAGAAAAGCGATGTCATGATACCATACACCGTCGACAACAAACAACGGAGAAGTATTGCCAAAAATACTTCCAATACCCCTTAATGTAATTTGCGGGGACGAACCCGGAGTACCTGAATTTATAATTTGCACGCCGGCAACTTTACCCTGTAAAGCACTAACCGGGTTGGGGTCCGGCTGACTTGCAAGATCACTACCTTTCACAGTTGCTACAGAGCCGGTAACATCCACTTTCTTTTGCGTACCATAACCAACTACAACTACCTGCTGTAATTCTGTACTTTGGGCCTGTAATTTAACATTGATTGTACTTTGTCCATTTACAGCTATTTCCTGGCTTGAATAACCTATATATGTAAATACTAAAGTTGCTGCAGATGGGGCAGCTATAGAAAACACCCCATTTACATCGGTCTGGGTTCCATTAGAAGTTCCTTTTACGCTAACACTAACCCCGGTGAGGCTTTCACCTGTGGTTGCATCCGCAACTTTACCTTTAATAGTAATGTTTTGTGCGGATGCAGTGTTTAATAAAAAGAAACATAATAGTACCAACCCTGAGATCGTAAAAATTCTCTTCATAGTGGTTTAATTAAAAATTAAGAATGTTTGGTTATTAAATTGGTTTTTAACAGTTCGAAGTTGAGGAGATAATATATTTTTAACAAATAATGTCCCTCTACATTATTACATCAACTAACAAACACTTTCTCAGGTTGTTTTAATTAATTTTATAAATAACTAAAAATCAAATATTTACTTCCTTATAGTGTATCTACTACATACTACACAAACAAAGAAGGTACTACTACAGTATGTATTGATGGTGAGAGGTAATGATGTAGTATTATAGCCCGATGAGAAACCCGGTGACGGTTTTATCAACCCCAAGGTTTAGCTTTTTACGCAACCTGTAACGGATTATTTCAAGAATTGTGCAGAAAAAAATGTGAAGGAGATGAATACAAAATACTTTCGACCGGGGAATCACCGAATTAACGGGCGTATCTGTGTTTGAGTTTATTTGTTGCTGTAAAGCCCCTGAGCGGAAACTACGTACACGGTAACGTTATTTTGTTCAACGCGGTAAATCATCCTGTCTTTTTTATTGATTCGCCTCGACCAATAGCCGGAATAATCAAACTTTAATTGCTCGGGCTTACCAACGCCTGTCTCAGGATGTTCATAAAGTTCTGAAATAATTACTTCAATCTTTCTTTTGATGCCTTGTCTCCTGACCTTTCAATTTCCGAAAGATCTCTTTTTGCCCGATCCGATAAGATTACTTTATATTATCCCATATAGATTTTCCGGAATCGAGAGTTATAAAATTGCCTTCTTTGATCTGCGTTTCACTCTCTTTAATTTTTTCAGCAAACTCCGCGCTATACTGGCTTTGTTCAGTCTCAAATTTCACTTTGAGCGCCTTTGCAAATGCTTTTAACGCGGTAAGTTGTTCTTTACTTTCCGGGTGCATGATCACTGTTTCCATAAGACAAATTTAACAAATAAATTTATTATTACAGCTCTATCAAAAACTCGGTGAGGTTTTTATCATGCTCCAGGTTTAGCTTTTTACGCAACCTGTACCGTCTTATTTCCACACCCCGAAGGGAAATATTTAATAAAGAGGCCATTTCTTTACTGCTCATATTCATGCGCAGGTAAGCACAAAGCTTAAGGTCGTTGGGTACCAGGTCGGGGTGGTCTGATTTAAGTTTCTTAAAGAAGTTCTCATGCGCCTCGTTAAAGCTGCTTTCAAATACGTTCCAGTCGCGTTCGTCATTCATCCCCTCATCAATTACCTTTTGTATACGCCTTAATTGGTCTTCTGACAATGGTTTACCCGAACTATCTTTTAAATGGGTGATCTCTTCGCTTATTTTTTGCAAAAGTTCATTTTTATACACCAGGTTCATGGCCGAATTTGCCAACTCGCGGCTTTTGCTCGCCAGATCGGCCTGTAGCTTTTCGTTTTTAATTTTTACTATCTGCTGCTCATTGGCAACGGCTTCCTGTTTAACAAACTCTTCCTTCTCGCGGTGAAGCTTCTCGTGGATCTCATCCTGGTGCTTTTTTAATTTCAAATAATAATAATACCTGAACACATAAAATGCAACGATAAGTAGAAGCACATAAATAACCAGGGCAATGCCTGTCTCGTACCAGGGTGGTAGTATGGTAAAAGTATAAACCGTAACCGGGGAAACATTCTCATCGTTTATTTTAGCACGCACGCTGAACTTGTACACACCATGGCCAAGGTTAGTAAACTCTTTCTGACTTTGAGTCGTCCAGTCGCTCCATTGGCGCGAGTAACCATCCAGAAAATATTGATATTTGATTTTAGCCTGGCGATAATAGGGTAATGAATATGATATACGGATATCATTCTGAGAAAAAGGGATCTCGATATCTGTAGGGTTGCTAACGTTAGCATTTTCGCTGATAACGGAAACCTTATCAGTTATGTTTTCAACCTTTCTGATCAACACTACCGGCAATTGTATTTTATCCGGGAGCAATGCGTCATCATCGTTTAAAATAACAAAACCGTCATCAATACTGATAAGGTAAATTGAATTGTTGATGAGATTGATATTTTCGTAATGCTGCACCATTTGACCGTTTAACGAACTGAAACGGTTTGAATCAATGCTCAATTTGCCCGGCACAGATAAGTCAGCAAGGGCCACGCGACCGTGATTGATAAACCAGTATTTTTTGCCGATGGCTTTAATAATTTTATTGGATGACGCGAACGTACCCAGCATTTTATTGAGCTGGCTGTACTTCTCGAACCTGTCGCTGATGTCATCATAAATGCAAAAACCTGAATCGGATGAAAAGACGATCCGGTTGTCCAGGTCAAAAACATTCACATTATAACTATCGGGCAGGCCGGAGCGTTTGTCATAATACTTTTGGCTAACCACATGGCTTAAATCGTCGCTCAGCGTGATCTTATAAATACCTTTATAGGCATGGCCAACCCATATCTGGCCTTTATTGTCCTTTTCAACGTATCGGGAAGGCTCACCAAAAAGCTCCACTTTGTGGTCAAATACCCAGTTACCGCTATAGTCTTTCCTATAAATAGCCAGTCCTGTATAGGTGCCCTGGATCAAAAGGTTACCGGTTAGCTTTTTTATCGTCCAGCCGCCATTTACAGACGATATTTTGGAAATACTTTTGCCATTTACCTGGTAAGTACCGTCATTATGCCCGCAAAGCAGCCGGCCATCCTGCAACGAGAGGTCCCAAACCTGACCCTGTGAGCCGGGGATCAATTTAAAATCAAAAGTTTGCAGCAACCGGTTGCTGCCGCCGGGCAGCCAATCGCTGTAAAAAAGTCCCTGGTTTGTGCCGAGGTATATTTTATTGTTAAAAATAATGCTGGAATAAACTGTGCCGAAACGCCCTGTTTTGTCAAAATAAAAATACAAAGGGGAATTCACTTCAATGCGATCGATGCCGTTGTCTAACCCCGCCCAAAGGTTCTGCTCACTATCTGTAAATAAACTTAAAACGGTATTATTTTGTAAGCCGCTCGACTTATTTACATGCTGCACTACATTACCTGCGGTATCTACAATAACAATACCGTTCAGGATAGTGCCAAAGGCAAAATATTTATTGGGGATAACCGCGCCGTTATTTAGCTGGTAGGTTTTCAGGAAATCGTTCGCCTGGTTGTTCCAGGGGGTAATTTGTTTACCATTGTAAATAAACAAGCCATTTTTTGCAGTGCCGATGAGGTATTTATCACCTCTGAAAGGCAAAATAGAAAGTATCCCGCTATTACCCAGTATATTGCTGCCATTTACGTAGATGAGCTGGTTGTTTTTGAGTTCGAAAAGCCCGGCATCAACTTGTTCAACAAAATAGCGGCTGCCAATTTTAAATAAAAAAAGATAGGGTTTTGGAGCCCTTACGA
>Ga0206955_1116_pt1 | contig 20678 bp, 18 predicted proteins | sample Alteio_BWOrgHeat_34_FD_153247 | JGI IMG/M metagenome (GOLD analysis project Ga0206955, IMG submission 153247) | Enriched cells from forest soil in Barre Woods Harvard Forest LTER site, Petersham, Massachusetts, United States -... | ecosystem: Environmental > Terrestrial > Soil > Temperate forest >...
GGAATACGGCGAATTTTTTCCGGTTGAGGTTATTTCCCGAATTTGCTTCGGCAACAGGGTCGTTCATTAAAGTATACATCGCCATATACCTTACATTACCCAAAGTTGCTGTAAGTTTAAAAAATGGATATGGCGAAGCAAAATCCGATAATAATTCGGAACGATAACCATCCCCAACGAAGGTTTTATCGCGCCCGGCGCTAATATTTAAATACTTAACAGGGGTGTATGAAACTACTGCTGTAAGGTACGACCAATCATACCCATAGGTTGAGTATGTACGGGCGTACGCCTGTCCCGGCACAATACCTACCTGGTTAATGTAAGTTGAAATATATTCGGGGAATGTGGCGTTGCCCTGGTATCCGCTCACATTATAATAAAATTTATTACCAATGGTACCGCCAATCTGTGCGCCAATGGAAAGATTATTTGTGTTAAGTTTTCCGGATAAATCTCTGCCTACGCCAATATCCGGCAACAAATCTGCGTAAAAAGTTGAACCGGGGCTTTTAACATCTATCAGGTGTTCATTAAACAGTTTGCGGTAACCCCAGCTATGTTGTTTACCATCATTACCTAAATTCATTAGTGAATCGTAATGATGTTTCAATAAAGAATCGTCTGCAAAAAAAGGTTTTAACGAACTATGCTGGCGGGTGCTTGTTGAATAAACATCCTCATTTAATTTCTGATAAAACTGGTATGAATAGGGTTGATATTCGGATTGTGCCCGTGCCACGCCAATTATTGAAAACAATAAAATAATACTGCTAAAAACTTTCCTCATAGCTAAAATGAATAGTTTTACAATTTACTCAAAATAATTGAGTGTTTTAAACCCACCTTTTTTTAAATAGTCGTCTTTTTTTACCTGGTGAAGATCGGAATGAATCATATCGCTAACCAGAGCCTGAAGGTCGTAGCGGGGAATCCAGCCTAATTTTTCACGGGCTTTAGAGGCATCCCCTATCAGCAATTCCACTTCGGTAGGCCTGAAATATTTGGCGTCGACCTTTACAACAGTTTGCCCGAATTTTAAGGCATCGCGGTTTAAACCTAACTCTTCTGCCTTTTGATCGTCAACGTCAATAATTACGCCGCGTTCATTTTCGTCTTTTCCGCTAAACTCAATTTCAATGCCCAATTCCGCGAAAGACATTTTTATAAATTCCCTTACGGAGGTAGTTACGCCTGTAGCAATAACAAAGTCTTCTGCCGTATCCTGCTGCAGCATTAACCACATGGCTTCAACATAATCTTTAGCATGGCCCCAATCGCGCCTGGCCGAAAGATTACCCACATATATGCAATCCTGCAACCCCATTGCGATTTTCGAGGCAGCGCGGGTAATCTTGCGGGTAACAAAAGTTTCTCCGCGTATCGGGCTTTCATGGTTAAATAATATGCCGTTGCAGGCAAACATATTATAAGCTTCGCGATAGTTTACAATTATCCAGTAGCCGTATAGTTTGGCTACAGCATAAGGCGAACGGGGATAAAAGGGTGTGGTTTCACTTTGAGGCACCGCCTGCACCAACCCATATAATTCCGAAGTGGATGCCTGGTAAATCCGGGTCTTTTTTTCAAGTTTTAATAGTCTTACCGCCTCCAGTATCCTCAAAGTCCCGATACCGTCAGCGTTGGCGGTATATTCCGGCGTATAAAAACTCACCTTTACGTGGCTTTGTGCTGCGAGATTATATATTTCATCCGGCTGTATTTCCTGCACAAGTCTTATCAGGTTGGTTGAATCGGTCAGATCGCCGTAATGGAGCTTAAATTTTACGTTAGATTCGTGCGGATCGTGATAAAGATGATCAATTCTCTCAGTGTTGAAGGAAGACGACCTTCTTTTAACGCCGTGTACCTCATATCCCTTTTTTAGCAAAAACTCCGCTAAATAAGCACCATCCTGCCCGGTAATACCTGTTATTAAAGCTGTTTTCATTTATAGCAGAAGCAAACAATGATTAATTTACAATATTATCCAATTTAATTGTAAAAATTGGCATGAAACACGCCGTATTGTTTTTATAAACTAAAATGTTTATGGTTTATAAATAAAAATTTTGATTTTTTGTTTCGAAGGAATTACATAATGTTATTTATTTTTTTCAAGCAAAAACTTCGTTTTCAATAAGGTCAAAGTCTTGTTTAAATAAAAAAAGCATGGTAATAACCCGTTTTTCAGGGTTATTAACCATGCCTTTCATACGGCTGGGATAATGTTTTGATAATAAGGTTAAGGTGTATTGATAGCTTAAAAAAATTAATGTAAGTATACCAGCAAAATTTCAATTCCGCACCCCGTATTTTAACCCTATTTATACCGTGAAAACACGGTATAAAATAGTTGATCAACTATTTTATACTTAACTATAAAGCGATCAAATAAAATCACAAATAATTAAAAATGAAATACTTACAGATTTAATAAGTTGAAATAATCTTTGATGGAGGAAAATCGATTAAATACCCGCCACCTGTTCTTCCAGTTCGCGGTACCAGTCTTCTCCATATTTACGGATAAGCGGTCCTTTCAGAAACTGGTAAACATGTACTTTGAGTTCACTCCCAAATGAACACGCAGGGCTGCAAATGCTCCAGCGATCGTAATTCAGTACATCAAATTCGGGATATTTGGTAATCCGGATGGGATATAAATGGCAGGAAATTGGTTTTTGCCAATTAATTGCGCCGTTTTCGTAAGCTTTTTCGATAGCGCATTTGGTGATACCGTTTTCCCATATCACATAAGCGCACTCTTTATTTACATCAACACACGGAGTGGTGTAATCGCCTTCAAAATCCTTTACATAGGTGCCGTTTTTTTCAATGGTGGCTATTCCCCTGGCCGTCATAAAGGGTTTTACCTTCGGGTATATTTCGTTGAGTATGTCAAGTTCCGCAGCATCGAGCGGCGCACCCGAATCCCCTTCTAAACAACAGGCTCCTTTGCACTTGTTTAAATTGCATACAAAATTTTCCTTTACTACGTCTTCATGCAGCAATACTGCGCCAACTTCTATCATATTTTTTTGAGAACCAAGAGTCAAGAGCCAGGAAGCAAAATAAAAAAGTAAACAGTTTCTCTTTTATCAGTTACGATTAAAAGCAAAGTTAATATTTTTGAATCAGTTCCAAAGCCCCGGCTACCTCCTGTTTTTTTAATCCTGGTTCTTTGTTCTTGATTCCTGTTTCTTTTTTAACTTATTTACTCAACGGGTTTAAAGGATATTTAAGATCCCTGGCACTCGTTAGCTCCATGGATACACTGCCAACAATTAATTCAACATGGGCCTTTATGGGTATCCTGTTTTCATCGTCGGTTATCCAAAGGTAGAGTTTACTATCCTTCCTGAAAACCCTGCCGGGAATGATCGTCGGGTTAAACTTAAGACAATTAAATTCCCCAAGGTCGCTTTTCACCCGCTCTTTCCCAGCATAGGTGATACTTAACGTATGTACGCCGTCTTCCAAAAAATACTTTAAATCAAAAGTATCGCCTATCTTCAATTTAGAGGCATCGATCCCTCTTGAAAAATAATAGGCAGATAAAAAATCAAATACTTTGCCCTTGAACGGAAAAACACCCTTTGAAGCGGTTATTTTATCACTATCATGGTTAAACGTTACATTGTCGGCGTGTTTATAATTGGATTCATGCCGGTTTTCGGTGTAAAAGTAAGGCATCAATGTTTTTTCATCGATATAGGTTTCATACCGGTTGCGAACTTTGTACAGAATGTCAAAGGCGCCCGCAGTTTTTCCATCTGCAACGATATGGAATGCAGGCTGGCCGTCAAATTTCTTATCTGTGGCCTCTACCCGTAAATTCGCTTCGGCGGCTGTAAAAAAACCATACTTCAGTTTATAGTTCAGTTGCTCCCCTACTTTAAAAACGGGTGTTGAATTATTCACCATCTCCTGGCAAAATGCATTGCCTGAAAATGCCGCTATCAAAACCGTAATTAGTAGATTTTTTTTCATTTGTGATTTTTACAGGCGCGTTATATTTTATGTCCCGATATATTGAACCCCTGCAGACGCAAAATATTGCATTCCTACAGATCCTTTTTTTTGTAAATCGGTACTGTTGAACAGGGTTCGCCAAACATCAGGCTCTTTACCACCGGGGTAAGTTTTTTTGTTAATGTAACGTAAGCTGAAACAGGTACCGGGATATCGCCGCAACCCTTTATTACAACACGCTGGCCGCTGTATTGTTCAACATCCATTTTATCGATGTTTTTTTCAAACAGAACAGTTTCAAGCACTTCGGCATCACCAAAAACAACGTCGGCCGCATAAGGGGCCATTTTGTTTGCCAGCAGCATATATGCCCAGGCCGGAACGATCGCATCCTCTGAACAGGTTAACGCCACATATTTATCCTGGTATTGCGCCCAATCATGCGCTTTTACAAACTCCCTGAAATCCTTCTCGCGTAATATTAGCCCCATGTATAGGTTTTCCTTTATATCGTATATCACGCGTTCCCCGACCGGATAAAATGTTGTGGGGTCTAAAGTGACCAGGCCGCTTAAGGCTACCTTATTAACTATATTTTCCTGTATTTCCATTTTACTTCAATTGCATGGCACACTGCATAGGCATGAACACCGCTAAATAAAAAATCCGGGTACAGACATAACGCTATACCCGGATACAAAATTACTTTAAAATATCCTTATAAGAACTTAGCTCTGTAATCTTTTACATTCGCCTTATCTTTCAGTGCTTCAAATAGCTGCGAATCTGCACGTTGCAGTAAAGCCTGGCTCAGCTGCTGCTTTTCCCTAACCGCATCGGTCATTGCCGGCGGATTGGTAAAGCTATCCAGCACAAATACATATGCGCCCTGCTGTCCTGCGATTGGTTTTGACAGCTTATTAGGCTGCGAACCAAAAACAGTACCCACTAATTTATATTCGGCAGAGTAGCCTGGTATAACGGGATTTGCAAAAACCATATTTTGAATCGGGTTCGCCGTAGTCCCTGCTTTTTGGGCAACCTGGTCAATAGTTGAAGCGCCGTTTAATGCTGATTGCAATTTATCGGTTAACGTTTTGCCTTTAACCTGGTTTAAAACCATCGGCTGAATCTGTTTTTTAACATCTTCGAGCGACAGGGTGCCTTTAGGCTTAATTTGTGTTAAATGAGCAACAACATACTGGTCGCCTTCGATATACACTTTATCAGAGAAGTCGTCTTTTGCGGCGCCAAATGCCCATCTTACAAGGTCGCGGGCACTATTAACACCCGGTATGGCCATAGCCACACCATTTACATCGGCGGCAGTTTGTTTTTTCAAGCCGCTCTTTTTTACTTCTTCGTCAAAGTTATCTTTTGTAAGCGAGGCCAAAAAGCTTTGTGCTTTGCTGTAAACAGCAGTTTGTGTTTCACTGCTGGCCTTTAAAGGAACGTCCACAATAGCAACTTTAGCTACTTTTGATGATCCTTTCTGATCCTCTATCTGGATAAGATGGACCCCAAACTGGGTGGTAACTATTTTAAGGTCGCCTTTTTTTGCACTAAAAACAGCATCATCGAATGGGGCCACCATAGCACCGCGGCCAAAAGTGCCCAATTCGCCGCCTTTTGCCGCCGAGCCTTTATCAACTGAATATAAATTGGCCAGATCGGCAAATGATTTTCCGCCTTCAATTAATTTTTTTATTGAATCTGCTTTAGCCAGCGCTTTGTCGTGGCCGATAGTTTTATCATCAATTAAAATATGCTTTGCTTTTACTGAGTCGGGTTCAACGCGGGAATTAACCAGCTTTGCTATTTTATAGCTGCCGTTTGACAAATACGGACCGTAGACAAACCCGTTAGATGCGCTAAACATTATTGAATCCAGTTTAGGATCGCCAAGGTGACCTTTATGCTGATAGGCTGGTGCTGTCTTTGTTTCAGCATTTATCTGAACAAACAACGAATCATTTGTACTTGCTTTAAAGTCAACAACCAATTTTTCGGCCTGTTTTTTTATCGCCGCCGAGTCGGATTTTGAAGGAGCAGCGCTAAAACTAATAAAATCGAATGACCTAAGCTCCTGCGGATTTTTAAATTCCGCTTTATGGTCATCATAATAAGCCTGGTAGTCTGCGTCTGTGGCAGCAACCTTGTTATCCGGGATTGACGAATAATTCAGGAAAACGTATTTAAAGTTTGCCAGTTTATTTTTATTTTGATAGTCGTCTTTTGCCTCAAGGGAGTTTACATACAGCGAATTGGTAACCAGCGAAACATATTTTTCCTGTAGTTTAGCTTCTATCATTTGGGTGATAAAATCGCTCCACTGTTGTTTAATCTCAGGGCTTAGCGTTGGTAGCTGGCTTAAAAAACCATTTAGTCTTGTCCTGTCCAATTGCCCTGTTTTAGGGTCGCCAAATGCCTGCACGATCTGGGGGTTCGGTTCATTACCGCTAACCATTGATTTTGCTTCGTCAGTACCTACCTGTAAACCCAGGTTATCTACTTCCTTTTGCAAAACGGCCTGTGCCACCATTTGGTTCCAGGTGGTTTCCTGAACATAGCTGGTAATTTGTGGCGACAATGCCCCCTGGCCAGATTGCTGCCTGAACTGGGCGCTATTCTGATCAACCTTTTTGTTAAAGTCTGTGTAGGATACCTTTTCGCTGCCAACTTCACCCAGCAAGTCCCTGTCATCCTTAAAAAACGATCCTCCCGACCTTACCACTTCACCAATAATAAATGCCAACAGCGAAAACCCGATACTTATCGCGAGGATTTTCCCCATCCGGTCACGCAAAAAACCCATTATACCCATATACCTATTATAATTACTTTATACTACTAAAAAGAGGGCGCAAGATACAACTTTTAGTAAAATTCTATAATACAATTTTTGATTAGTTTTTGGTTGATTTATAGGGGGTTGTTATTGGCTGAAAGGCTTGTAACAGGTTGTTAGGGGCTGTAACGCTTGCAAGCTGATAAAGAGGGGAATTAAACTTCGGCATGAGGCTGAAAAACCATGCTGTTAGCTTAACACACATAACAGGGGCTAACAATGCTAACAGTGCCTAACACTTTTTTTGCTTTAATTAACTGATAATTAATAAAATAGCCTTTTTCAAGAAGCAAATACCGGCGATATATTCATAAAAACCATGGCATTGTGTTTATGTTTTTATAGGTTTTTGGTTGATTTTAATTACCCCATCAGGCTAAGCCGCTGCTGCTTCAGCAAATCCCTTCTCAATAAATAATCGTCAGCGAGCCGCTAAACTTTTGCGTGTTGTTTTTTGCGGTGACAATATAGTAATAGGCACCTGCCGGGAGCTTGTTGCCCTTGTATTCGCCGTTCCACGGGGTGCCGTAGCCAATGCTGTTAAATATCAGTACGCCATTACGCGTAAATACTTTTACACTTGGGCTTGGGTCGTTATCCAGTCCTTCTATCACCCAGGTATCGTTGATGCCATCGCCGTTGGGGGTAAAGGTGTTGGGGATATAGATATTGGGGCACTGGTCTACTACTTTTATCTGCTGTGTTGCCTGGCAGCCGTTTGCGTCTGTAACCGTTAAGCTCACCGTTTGCGGCAGGCTCACCTGGTAGGTTTGATTGCCGGTTTGCCCGTTCCAGGCGTACCGGGCAAAGCCAGCTGGTGCGGTCAGCGTGATCACCTGTTTTTTATAGGTACAGATGGTGGTATCGTTGACACTGAAAACAGGATTGGTCAAAAAGCTTATGTTCATACTGGTTTCTGCCTGGCACCCTGACGGCGAGGTTACCGTTACCTGGTAATTTCCTGCCTGGGTTACTGAAATTTGATCAGTTGTTTCACCGGTGGACCATTGTACCGTACCGCCGTTATAGTTCGCCTTCAGGCCGATGGTTTGCCCCTCGCAAATGGTGGTATTCACAATTTTTTCGATACTTACTGTTGGCAGCGGATTAAAAGTGAGGGTCTGCACCGCAGAGGATTGCGAACAGATGCTGCCATCCGTATTGGGTGTACTATACGAAAGGGTGACGGTATAATTACCCGGCACATTGGTTATAATGGAATTTTGACTGGTGCTGTTGGGTACCGGCACATTGTCTTTATACCATTGTGTAGTATAATCCGGGTCGATAGTTTCAGCCAGCGACAACGTCGCGTTATCACCGAAGCAATAAACAGGTTTATCTGTACTGATTGCCGGAACGGGAACTTTTATAAACGTCACCTTCACTTCTCTGGATGCTACCCAGCTTCCGGCACAGCTGCTTACCTCCACTTTATAGGCTCCGTTTTGCGTTACCGGCAACGATGCTGTAGTAACTCCATTCAGCGTACCATCCTTGTACCAACGGTACTGGTAACTGGTGCTGCCGGTAACCTGCAGGGTAAGCGGCGTGCCTGCGCAATATTGTAGCTGGTTGGGGTAATTAAAAGTAAAAACCGGCGCAGGGGTAAAAGCCAGCGGCAATGCTGCCGACGGTTGGGTACACGTGGAAATAGTGCTGGCCAACGCTACCGTATAGCTGCCGGGCGTGGTTTCGTTAATGGTGGTTAAGTTATTATCCGCTGTCAGCAAGGTACCATCGCGATACCAATTGATGGTGTATGATGGATCAGCAGGTGCGTTCTCCGTCAGTACGGCAACATCCTCGGCGCAATAAACCGCCTTATCCGAACTGACCTGCGGCACCGGCAGGGTAACCAGGTCAACCTCCACCTCTTTTGAGGGCACCCAGCTATTGGTACAGGCGCTTACCTCAACTTTGTATTTACCGGTTTGCGTAACGGCATAGGAGGAAGTGGTATTGCCGTTAAGTACGCCGTTGGTGTACCAGCGGTAAGTATAGCCAGGATTATCCGTGGTTTGCAGGGTAAGCGGGGTATTATCGCATTGCTGGATTTTATCGGGGTAGTTGAAGGTGAAGACGGGGGCGGTGATAATCTCCACCGTTAATACATTGCTTTGAATATGCAACCCGCTGCAAGGGTCGTACAAAACGGCATAATAACTACCGGCGGAGTTAATGGATAATGCATTGCTGGTAGCGCCCTTCAGTTCATTGCCATCTTTGTACCATAAAATACTGTTACCACTATAAACCGAAGTATTTACCAGTGCAGTCGTGGTTTCTCCCGCACAAAGTTTCAGGTCCGACAATGTGGCTGCCTGGTTCTGAAAACTGACCGCCTGCAGCTGTTGCGTGTCTAAATAAGCCCCATAATCCGGTTTAATAAAATACAGGCCATTCTCCGCAGCTACCCAAACGCCATCTTCGCATAATGTTTTTGTGTAGGTCGTTGCATCAACACATATGTCGTTAATATTCTGGTTGCCAATATCGGCATCCAAAGTAAAAGTATTGAGATCGTGTACCCCGCTGGCGTATTTATTAAAGTAGGAGTTAGTAAAATAAAGACCATTTTGCGTACCAACCAGCAGGTTCTCGCGTTCCATTTTGTTCGGAAACTGGTTGCCTGGGCTGCTGAACGCCAGCAAACCAAATATAGAAGTAACCTTATTTACTTTAATCCCCGGCAGGTAGCCAACCGTGGCATCCCACGGAAAGTAAGAATAGTCCCACTGGTTTTGAAACAAGCCTTTTTCGGTACCCCAAACCTGCATCAGGAGGTCTACATCGTCATAATCGCCCATCCAGGGCGAAAAGCCATCGGTAATATAGTAATACGTATTTACCGTATAGCCAAATTCTGGCGTATTATACTGAACATCTCCGCCATAAGCTGTTTGATAGGTAAGGTTATATACCGGGAATTGTTTTGTTAAATCATAATAATTATCCCCCACGTCGGAAACAGCCAAAGTACGATAGGTGGCTTCAAATACCTGGTTTTGTCCTTTATTATTGCTTTGGGTCGTAATCTTTTCCGTCTGGAAATTATAGGAATAAAAATTCGTGGTAGTACCGATGCTAAGTAAAAACGAATTATAACCGCCATTCGCCGACCGGTTGTCCAAGCCAATCGAATTGATTGTGCCGGCGATGCCCGAAGTTTTATCAATAGGGCGAAACGCTCCTTTCTCATATTCTATAACTTCGGTGGCATTTGTGGCTACATAAACAGTATCAGCGCTGCGGCCGGCAATGTCGACAAAGTTTACATTATTGTATGGTGCAAAAGTTTGCGTATAATCATCAACAACCAAGGTAAGGCTGTTTATACGATAAACATGATTGTTTTGGGCAAGCACCCATAAATAAGGGTCGTAAAAATCGCGTTTTACTTTTAATACATTTATTCCCTTCAATAGCTGCGCTCCCAAATGAAAATCCACATCCTGCTGGCCGTATGCCGTTATACCGGTAAGCAGTAAGAAAAATAATAATAATTTGCGAATCAGCATCAGGTAACCGTTGAGCACCCGAAAGTAACAAAAAGTTAAGTTAAATAGCAGCTAAAGGCAAATTTCATGTTGAATAAAGGTCGTTTTAAATTACACGGTAAAGTTCGCCGGTTGAGGTGCTATGAAAAATAGTCCCAAAAGAGGTGGTGTACTCGTGCCCCGCTGAAAGGTAGCCGCTTGACCGTTGTACACATTTTTTGCATTATGTCTTTAATAATGTATTTTTAAAGCACCATGAGCCGCAAATACAAATTCAACGACCAGTATCAGCTTTATTCCTGCTTGCTGGCAGCCAGGTTGTAACTTTTGCCGTAGTGGGCTTGATATATATCTTATTGGTTTACCATTTAATACAATGAACGGGCATCGTTTGCTACCTGTCAGCCGGGCACGAGTACACAGCCGCACAGGTCAGCGCTGCATTCCCGCGCCAGAATGGGCTATCTATATTGTGTTAGCTGGCCATATATCGCCCAGATTGCTATTTCTTGTGCTGTATTTTCGCGGGATTTTTATGTAACGTATGCGCATATACATATCCCGCTGCCGAGTTGAGGTTCTGCCCGAACAGATAATAGAACTCAATCTTAGCGACGGATGAATCCCTATCATAAGAAAGGACATAAACCTGTTGGTTAGCAGGCACAAATAATGGAGGGAAGTTAAATGTAGCATTTAGGTTCCCGTGTTCGATTTTTTCATAATACTCTTTTATGGAGTCTATAAATTTTTCCTCTTTTACAAATAAGACAGGATTCGGCGGTCCGGAATAGGTCTCGTAACAATACATTTTTTTATGTGACTTGACAAAACTTTCGTGAGTATGTGATTTATGTTCAAAAATTAAGGCCAAGATTACGAAGCTTAGCACTACAAAAACAAATGCCGTACATATCCAAATAAATATTCTATTTCTTTTCATTTTTTATTATTTCATTGTCACTGCGGGTAAGCCGCGTCATGGTAAGCTTTCGATGACCAAATATTGTTAGAGGTAATGTCCATCCTTGAATTAATAGCGTTATGGACCTTTACTCCAGTGTCTACCATTCTGGCGCGATGCAGTACTGGCCTATGCGGCTGTGTACCTCACGCCAGAATAGGGGCGATATGAAAATCCACATCCTACTGGCCGTATGCCGTTATACCGGTAAGCAGTAAGAAAAATAATAATAATTTGCGAATCAGCATCAGGTAACGGTTGAGCAACCGAAAGTAACAAAAAGTTAAGTTAAATAGCAGCTAAAGGCAAATTTCATGTTGAATAACGGTCGTTTTAAATTACATGGTGAAGTTCGCCGCTTGAGGTGCTACGAAAGATAGTCCATACGTGAATAAATACAAGCAAAACGCCCGGGCAGGCGGGTAAAAGCAACCGCTACCGTTCCATCGAATAGCTTTTTCTACGGCAGCGGTAGCAGCTATACCTTTTTAACGGAAGCCAAAACAACAGCGTCCTTACCAAAAAGCCGCGGCGGATGCGGTCCAGGTCAGTGTTGCAGTCGCGGCAGACAACCTTTCTTTTGATAATATTAACAGGCGCTGTTTGCTGCATGACCATACGTTAAGGGGTTTGTAGTGCTGCAAAAATACCTTTTCAATGCCATTCAGGCAAGAAATTCATGTTAAGAAATCGTTCATTGTATATTTTGAAAAGATGTGAGAAAGTCCCTGGCATGAAATCAAAATCCGAAACTACACAACCTTCAACGAAGTTAATCTGACTTCCGAAATCGAAATTCCGACTTCCGAAATCCGCCACCTTCCCCTACTGCCCCTGCTCCTGCTTTTCATCTACATGAAAAATGCCGGTTGAGCGGCTGATATGCCAGGGATACATACTGGCATTACTGTCGGCGCCAACGCCGTACATTACATCTCCGCTGCTGCCCAGGTCAATTTCTACAGGTTTGTCGGTATGGTAAGTTTTTTTGGTTTCGTCGTAAATCAGTTCGTCCGATTTAAATGTTTCGCCCTGCGCGTTCGTCACAACCACATTTTTGCGAAACTCTATCAGGTTCTCTTTTTCCTTTTCAATAGCATAATTGGCCGTTAATGTGCCTTTTATGGTCATGTCATCTTCATAAAAGGTCATTTTAACGCCTTTCGGCATTTCGCGGTAGGATTTGTTCTGGTCGGTAAGTTCAACCATCAAAGGAGTAAGCAGCCGGATCTTCACCTTGGCCGAGTCACTATAGATAACATCAACGCCGGTAGATTTTGAAATAGGCTTATCTTCTTCCTTTGAGGCTATTTTTTCGATATCGTTCAAAGAGTTTTCGCATGAGTTTAACGCCAGCATGCAAACAAACAGTGCCGGCAAACCCAGGTAGAAAAACTTCTTTGCCCGACTATACATAACCCTGGTTAATCAAATTTAAACTGCTGGAACCACTTGTCGTTAAGCACGAAGCTTAAGTGCAGGGTAAAATAATTTTCCTTAACCATACCGTTTGCAACCGTTCCGCGCTGGCCAATTTCTCCCGCTAAGTTGACCTTGTAAAAAGCTGTGCCCACGCTGTTAGGCGCCAAAGGCAAGCCCAAACCAAAGGTTACCGCGTAGCCTGTTACATTGGTATAAGACCCTGCTGTATTTAATACATTTAAATACGATTGGTTGTACATAAAGCCAAGGCGATAATCCGCCCTCGCAAAATAGTTACGCAACGAGTTAATATCAGGGGTAATTTCGCCGCCCACGTTTATTGTTTTACTGTTCACAAACTTCACGCCATCCTGGTTTGCGCCGCCACTTGTGAAGTTAGACCAATTGCCCATCGTATAATCTGCACCCACCAGGAAATGGCCGTCGTTTTGGAACGAGACCCCGAAGTGATTGATTTGCGGAAGTTTTATACTGGTTTTGGCCCCTTGTTCGTTTTTTATTGAATCGACAGCCACATTTTTTACACCAGTGCTGTTGTAAGTGTACTGGCTCACAATATAAGTGTCGGTAGCGCTTAAGCTGGTGTTTGCCGAAGCCGAATAACCCAGCACCAGGTGTTTGGTTTTGTATTCGCCAAAATCAAATGAGTACTGTATCCCGTAGTCGTAATTAACGCCGCGAATAGCCTGGGTCTCCTGAACCTCGTTATTTAATACGCCATATAAATTGGGAAATTCGGTTGCGTTTGATTGCTGCAGGTTACCGAATATAAAAGATGCATTAGCGCCCAACAGTAAATGTTTACCCAAACCAAAGCCATATCCAAGATAAGCCTTCGAAAGGCCACCGTCGCCGCTGCTGATATAATTTGTTTTGTTGGTATCTACTGACGAACCTGTTCCAAAGCCGGTTTTGGTTTGTACGCTGTTATAACCCATCTGGCTGTAGGGTAATAAACCAAAACTCAGCGCCGACTGTTTGCTTACCGGTATAGCGAAAGCTATATGGCTGAACCTGAAATTTGAATTGTGCGAAACCGCCTGCCCGGTTTGGTTAAATGTTTGGAAGTTTGAATAAATACCGGCATCAATGGTGGTAAAATTTATCATTCCGTACGAAGCCGGGTTTAGCGGGTTGATATTGTTATACAGGTTGATTCTGTTTATTGCAGTTGCAATGCCGCCCATCGCTATATTTTGTGGCAACAAGCCGGGATCGATGTCGCCCAATCCGAATTGTGAATAAGGGCTACTTGTAGTTGCGGTTGATTGTGCCTGTGCTCCGAAAGCAATAAAAGCAAGTAAAATTGTTATAAAAACCCTGGTATATTTAATCATTATTGTTGTGTATGGCTGCATTTAATCCTTTTAGAACCAAGTAAGGCTCAATTTTTATACAGGGGGCAAAGATGCTATTTTTTAACAGCGTATCAAAAAAAATACTGTCGCCCCCGCTCAGTACAATATTCAGCTCTTTTTCGTTAGCCCGGTAGCTTTCAATAAAGCCGGTTAACTCATATTTTATCCCGTTTTGCACCCCCGAAAGTATCGACGAGGTGGTGTTATTTCCGTAGAACGTATTAAAGTTCTCGTCAGCACCTACCAGCGGCAAGCCGGCGGTATAATTATTTAATGCCTTATAACGCATATTTAATCCCGGCGATATACTGCCGCCAAAATAATTCCCCCCGGCATCAACCCAATCATAAGTGATACAGGTGCCCCCGCTTATTACCAGGTTATCCTTACCGGGATATAAATAATGAGCACCGGTGACTGCCGCAAGGCGGTCGGCTCCTAATGTTTCCGGGGTAAGGTAATGGTTTTTAATCAGCCTGTTCATGGCTGCATTAAAGTAAACCAAATGTGTGCTGCCTGCCAAAATCCGTTGCCAACCTTCTTCGCCTTTGCTTTTTACTGTTGATATAATGGCCTGGTTTATATGATGTTCGTTTAATAAATCACTGATGATCCCCGTATCAACTTCCTGGTATTGCGCATTAAAAACCAATTCATCCTGCTTAAAAACAGCAATTTTTGTATAAGTATTGCCAATGTCGATAACGAGGTTCATTTTTTGAGTCCGGAGTCTTGGGTCTTGAGTCTTGAGTCAGGTAAAAGGAAGACCATTTTAGGTATAGATTTATTTACCATCTTATTGATTATTATAAGCTTAAGCTATTGACTTAAGACTTCCGACTAAAGACTTCAGACTTAAAACTATCACACCTTTACCATTGATAATATGGATTCAAAAATGGCAAGGCCATCTTCATTTGCAACCAAAGTATCAGAAGCGCGTTCAGGGTGCGGCATAAAACCGAATACATTTCTTTCTTTATTGCAAATTCCGGCTATGTTCTCCAGCGAACCGTTAGGGTTGCTTTCAGGGGTAATATTTCCGGATTCGTCGCAGTACCTGAATAATATCTGGTCGTTATCTTTTAGTGATTGTAATACCTCCGGGTCGGCAAAATAATTGCCTTCGCCATGGGCGATGGGTATTTTTAATGCTCTTTGCTGATCGATTTGCGCGGTGATCAATGAATTTGAAGTTTGTGGCTTCATATAAATATTGCGGCAAATAAATTTCCGGTTTTCGTTATGCAGCAGTGCTCCTTCCAGCAGGCCGGCTTCGGTTAGTATCTGGAAACCATTGCAGATCCCCAAAACATACCCGCCATTTGCCGCAAAACGGATAACCTCCTGCATTATTGGCGAAAAGCGCGCGATAGCACCTGATCGCAAATAATCGCCAAAAGAAAAGCCGCCTGGCAAAACAATAAATTCGGCCCCCTGCAGGTCATGGTCTTTATGCCATAAACGAACTACCTGCTGGCCCATTATTTTTTCCAATACATAGATGATGTCCTCATCACAATTGGACCCCGGAAATATAACTACTCCAAATTTCATCAGAATTATTTTTATGGCTGTCTGCCCGATCACGATCGGGCTTATAGGCCGGAATTAATTTATGATAATGAAACACATAAAGTTCCACGTTACAAAACTAACATAACAGCTGTAAATTGAACGAAACTAAAAGTTAAAAAGTGTTAAACTGAAAATAAACGATCATAATGAGCAGTAAACCAAACAGCACTTCGTAGAACCATTTGCGCCTGGCATTCAAAAAATAATAGGCAAAAAACACAGATGCGGGCACCGCGCACAACAAAAAATGCGGTAATTGAAAAGCCGCCTTTACACAAAACGACAACAGGGCGATTAAAAACATGATTAGCAGCAACTGGAGCGATTTACGTACCTGTATATAACTTTTATAAAAATTTTGCTGCAATTTAATAAAGCTGAGTACCAAAATAAGGATAACCGGGACAAGCACCAGGTAATTATAATAGTTGATATTGAAGGCTTGCGGGAATTTAGAGGCCAGGGGGCGCCATATAACCGCAAATTGCACCAAATTGTTATTCAGGTAATAATAAACGGCCAGGAAAAAAAAGACAGTGATGAAGCCAATAATACCGGCAACCCAATCGCGCCATTCAAATGATTTAAAGATTATGAGACCAATCCAGATGGCCAGAAAAAGAAAAACAAATGGCAAATATATCAGGGTTCCCAATGCGATGATCATCCCCAAATCAAACGCGGTTGATTTGGCGTCCTTGCTTTTGTAAAAGCTTATCAGTTTGAAAAGCATCCAGATCACCAAAAAATTACAAATTAACGGCGGGCTCAATACCAGGAAAGGGGGAAATAAACCCGACAAGGTGACGTACATCAGCGCAGCCAAAAAAGAAGGTTTACCTAATAAATTAAAATGATTGACCAGGTGGTTTAACAGCAACGCCTGCACCAGTACTATAATTCCTGCTATGAAAATATTTAAAGAAGGCGAAAATGCACTATACCCCGCAGGTAACCAAAGGCTTAAAAATGGCCCCATAAATAATGATCCGCCTTTCGCCGGGGCATTAAGCATATATCCTGCCCGCATCGCAAACAAAATAACGCCAAGCCATAAAATATTAAAGGGACTAAGCTTCTTGAAAAAGTTGATCATTATTGAAAATATCCGGGGGCGAAATTAGCAGAAAAACCCTTTATGGTAAAACTACTTATTTTTTGGCGTACCGTTTTACCATATCATCAATGATCTGTGCGGTTTCATTGGGGAAATTAACCGACAGCTTATTTTCACTGCTGAGCCAATTGTTAATATGATAAATAAACTGGTCGTCAACTTCATGGATAACAGGCACCCCAAGCTTTGAAGCTGCCAGTGCATTGCACTGCTGTTCGTACTGGCCTTTCATGGGGATCATCATCACCTTCTTTTTTAAAAACAGCGCTTCGGCAGGGCCTTCAAAACCGCCGCCGGTAAGCAAGCCTTCGCAGGCGGCAAGGCTATTGTTAAATGCTTCATTATTTACCGGAAACACCTGCACATTTCCTTCCTGGTAGGTTGTTTTTTGGCGTTTCGAAAAAATATGCCATTGCACTTTGGGCGTTCTGTTTAACAACCGGGTGAGCAACCTGTCGTCATAAGCAGGCAGATAGACCGTATAATGGCCCTCGTTACTGGTTTTCAGATTACGGATCTCACTGCGGATAACAGGAGTATGTATAAAGTCATCATAACGTTCAAAATGAAAGCCTATATGATGTGTTGTAGGCGAATAATATTTAAACAGCCACTCCGCCCAGCTGCGTTTGGACGGCCTTGGCGTGTTAGCCGAAACAAAAGAGCATTGATGGCTTAAAGAAACGCTGGGCAACTTTTGCAATTTGCACGCCCAGGCGCTAACCGGCTCAAAATCATTAATGATAAGATCGTATTGCTTAAGCGGGAGGTTTTTTATATCCAGCAGTAAACGCGGCAGATTCATTAGTTTAAAAGTGGCCCAGTTATCAACCCCGCCATTCGTGCCAAAAACAAAACTAAACCCATGATACCTGTACTTAAGAGGTTGCGCCAAACTCACCTCGGCCTCAGTGCCGCTAACCAGCAGGTCAAGCTCGCCATATTGCTGTAGCAGGGGCACAATTTCGCGCGCCCGGCTAATATGGCCATTGCCTGTTCCCTGTATAGCGTAGAGTATTTTCATGTGGTAGAGTTGTTGGAACGTTGTAAAGTTGGAATGTTGTAAAGTTGCTAAAATGTTTTAATGTTGTATTGACTTTTACCCTCAACGTCAAATTTAACATTACAACGTTCAAACATTACAACATTTCAACAAAAACCCTACCCCGGCTCTTGTTTAAATCTTTCGAGTAAGATATTTATATCCATTTTGGCGTCCAGGTCTTCGGCGTCGCTTTTGTCGTCTTCGTCGGCATCGCTTTTAAAGTTGTCGGGCTCGTATTTAAAAATGGTCCATTTGCCATCGTTATATTCCAGCGCAGTGAGGCTCTCCACCCAGTCGCCGGAATTTAAATACAAAACAGAACCCGTTTTTTCGGTTGATTCGATCTCCCTGATCTCGGCATGGTGGATATGCCCGCAAATTACATATTGATAATTTTTATCTACGGCAAGGTCGGCCGCAGTTTGCTCAAACTGGTTGATAAATTTTACGGCCTCTTTAAACCGGGCCTTTACTTTTTGCGAGAAGCTCATTTTTTGCCGCCCCAAAGCGGTTAGTATCCAATTGGTAAAGCTATTGATAAGGATCAGGGTGTCATAACCTATCGCGCCTAATTTGGCAAGCCATTTGGAGTGCTGCATGGTAACATCAAACACATCGCCATGGAAGATCCATGCCTTTTTTCCGTCGATATTTAATACGATCTTATTCAGCAGTTGGAAAGATCCAAGGTTAAAATCAGCAAATTTGCGCAGCATTTCGTCATGGTTGCCGGTTAAATAATAAACCGGGATTCCTTCGGTCACAAATTTCAATATCCTGCGCACCACTTTCATATGCGCCTCGGGCCAGTAGGATTTGCTAAACTGCCAGATATCAATAATATCCCCGTTCAGGATCAGGATTTTTGGTTTGATACTTTTTAAATATTTAAGCAATTCTTTGGCATGACAGCCATAGGTGCCTAAATGCACGTCAGATATAATTGCAATATCAACTTCGCGTTTAGCCATTAAAATAAAGGGGGTAACATTTTACCCGGTAAAAATTACCGGAAACAGGTGTGAGAAAAATATAGCAACGATTACTCGTCGTCGTCGTCATGATTAACTTTCAGATCAAAAGGGCTCAGATAAAATACTCCTACCAGGAATAACAATCCAACTATAACCAAATAAGCAAATTCGAAATGCATATCTTAAATATTTTACAAATATCCGTAAATCAGGTTATTCTAGTGTTAAGACTCTGTTAAATGTAAAAGGTTTCATTCAGTTTTAAATTTTTTTTCGATCCTGCCTAATTGCTTAAAATGGTGTTGCAAATGGATCTTGATAAACTTAAACCATTGATTGGCGTTTAGCATCCCTAAACGCATGTGTTTATAACGCGCCCCGGGTAAAGCATCTTTTATTAACGGCGTAACTTCGTCCAGCCGTTTACGGCACTTTATCAGCAGGTTGCGGGCTTCTTCTTTACTTATCTTCAGGGCCGGCATTCTTGCTGTAAGTTTTTCGGGCACTTTTAACCTTATGGGGAACCTGCCGATTGTCATTACTAAACGGCCCAAAAAGTTCATTTTTTTATTGGTTGGCTCACAATTATTGTGGCAGCATCTTTCTATGGCAATGAACGAACCTAACGTTGCCTGTAAAATATGGCTGTACACTTCGGCGTATGACCATCCCCCGCCCGGCGGTGTTTCGGTAAATTTTTCATCAGGGATAAGGTCAAGCCGCGCCCGGTAATCATCCAGTGCGGCATCAATGGCCTTGCGTTCCTTTACGATGTTCATATTATTAAAGATAGCAGGTTTTTATTCAAAGTGTTACGCTAAACTTCTCCACATGTAAACTATCCCCCGCTTAAATTATTATTACAGCAGTAAAGTCAGCTCCTTTAAATGATGTATCTGCAAAGGCACATCATCTGGTTTTGGCGCATTAAAAGGATTAAAATAGATAGCGTCCATCCCAAAATTCAAAGCGCCGTAAATGTCAGCTTCCAGGCTGTCGCCTATCACCAGGCTTTCACTTTTTTTGGCGCCCGCAACGTTTATAGCATGTTCAAAAATAGCAGGGTCAGGTTTGTTGATGCCCACAATTTCGGAGATAATCACTTCAGAAAAATACTTGCCGATTTTTGTATTGCCGATCTTCAGCGTTGAGGCCTCCTTAAACCCATTTGAGATAAGATGTAGTGTGTATTTACTTTGCAGATATTGCAAAGTCTCGTGCGCATGCGGAAACAGGTTGGTTTTGGTGGGGCAAAGTTTTACGTAGTCATCCTCAAAAGCCAGCGGCACCAGGTCCGGGTGCAGGCCAAGCTCAATAAATGTCCGCCTGAAGCGGGTTTCGCGCAATTCGGTTTTGGTGATCTTCCCGGTATGGTATTCGGCCCAAAGCTGGTGGTTGTTACGGGTATAAGTTTCAATAAACAAAGCTGCGCCGGGCAAGCCGATCTCATCCAGCTTATAAATATCATACAACTCGACGAGCGTTTCCGCAGCATTTTTGTCAAAATCCCAAATAGTATGGTCAAGGTCGAAGAAAATGTGTTTGTACTTTATTTCGGATGTCGGATTTTGCATTTCGGATTTGATAGATATAAAATCCAAAACTAAACTATTCAGTTATAAAATCCGAAGTTGAATAGTTGAATTAAATTCATTGTGCAATTTAGGAATTATATTCCTAAATTGCACAATGATAGATCGTCAACTCTATAGTAAGGCTGCAAGCGATATACAATAAAAGATGCTTCTAAGACTGAGATCCATGATTCAATGGTTTTGTTGGACAGGCCCAATTCGTTTGCCAGGTTATTCTGATTAAGCAGCTGACCAATGCGGCCAGCCAGTAATTGAATAAATTTTTGAAATAGGGCAAGGTC
>Ga0206955_1120_pt1 | contig 20544 bp, 21 predicted proteins | sample Alteio_BWOrgHeat_34_FD_153247 | JGI IMG/M metagenome (GOLD analysis project Ga0206955, IMG submission 153247) | Enriched cells from forest soil in Barre Woods Harvard Forest LTER site, Petersham, Massachusetts, United States -... | ecosystem: Environmental > Terrestrial > Soil > Temperate forest >...
TTATGGGAAGATCAACGAGGCGCAGGGATGTCGTTGGCCGTTTGATCCGTACCGGAGCGGGAGATCCATCGGGCAACGTCGGGCGTCCGGGCGCAGCGACAACTCCAGTGGGCGACTCCGGCTGTGCGAGTGACGGTTGGGGCGTCACCGGCGCCGGAACGCGCGCGGTCGGCGACAAATGACCCATCGACGGAGCCCCGGAGGAAGGCAACGTGGTGGGAGGATGCACCGGCTCGGTTTTTCTGACGATGGTGATCGCCTGCGTGGACGCCAAGGCGGGTGCCTTCGACTGGAATGAAACGGGCTCGAGACTCGGAGGCGCATCCACCCGTCCACTTTTAACAAAAACCTTGCCCTGCGTCGGATTCGAGACGACAACGCGCGGCGGCTGGACACCCGTTTTGCCCGTTTGCGAAGCGGGCGGCTCGACCGGCGGGGCACCCGAAGCTGTGCCAGCGGCTTTCGCCAATTCACCCGATTCAGTGCTTATACCCATCGCTGAAATCGAGCCGGAGGTGCTCTTCTGCGGGAAAAGAGGCGTCGTCTTGGCGTTGGGCGGCGCACCCGTCAAAGGGGGAGCGGAAGGTTTCGACGCCAGCGACTGGGAAGGCGGCCTTGAAACGCTCGGCATCGGCTTCGTCACGGCGGTGGACCAACTGGGGGCCGTTCCGGGCGAGGCAACCGGCTCCAGGGAGCTCGATGTATTCAAAGGCAACGTGGTCGCTGCCGAGATGTTGGGTCGCGCTGCTGGAGCGATCTTGGTCGACGCCGGTTTGAGCGGGCGCGGCGGCAAACTTATCCGCAAAGTTTCACGTTTTGGTGCGTTTGGATCGGAACCAGGAGTGGCTGAATCGGCCATAATTATGCGTTTTTATAGTTATTTCGGAAAAAGTTCAACATCGAAATTCGCAATCGCAACGTATTTATGGACTTGAATAGGTATATCAACCTCAAAACGACGATAAAAGCCGCATTTTTTGAGTCAAAGCCGCACGGCCCCAACGAAAGCGCTTCTTTAATCAATCCGCCATCCTGAGCTTATCGAAGAACCTACCCTTGCGGCAATCGCAACAACTGCAAAATGCGATCGAGGTCTTCGCGCGAAAAATACTGAATCTCGATTTTCCCCTCATTCGCTTTACCCAAAATACGGACCCGGGTGCCCACATGCCGTTGCAGACGTTTCTCCAAATCGGCAAAGATCGCCTCGCTCGAAACCGCCGCAGCCTTCCGCTTCGTCGCGGGCTTCGATCCGGCCCGCATCGACTCAACCAACCGCTCCGTCGCGCGAACCGTCAGGTTCTCCTTGCGCACGCGCTCGGCAGCGAGCATCTGCTCCTCGGCGCTCGCGAGACCGAGCAGCACTTTTGCATGACCCACGCTGAGATCACGCGTACTGATCCACGCTTGGATTTGTGAAGGCAAATCGAGCAACCGCACCGCATTCGCCACGACCGCCCTTCCCTTCCCCACCTGCTTCGAGACCTGTTCCTGCGTCAGCGAGAATTCCTTCATCAACCGCGCGTAAGCCTCGGCTTCCTCAATCGGACTCAAATCGGCCCGTTGCAAATTTTCAATCAGCGCCAGTTCCAGCACATCGCGATTGCTCGCCTCGCGCACGATCACCGGCAGCTTCTCCAGTCCCGCCTCACCGGACGCTCGCCAGCGCCGCTCACCCGCGATCAGTTCATACTTGCCATTCACCTTCCGCACAATCAGCGGCTGGATGATCCCCTTCTCCTTGATCGAATCGACCAGCTCCGCCAGTTCTTCCGGACGAAAAACTTTCCGCGGCTGCAACGGACTCGGCACAATCTCCGCCCGCGCGACCTGGCGAATCGATTCCCCGCGTTCGGCGATGGGTTCCGGAGCGGCAAGATTGCTCGCCCCGCCCATCAGCGCGCTGAGTCCTTTTCCTAAAGCAGATTTGGCCATGTGAGCCGGTGATTGTGAATCCTCCTCCCCGGCATGACAAGGAGAACTGCGCATGCACCGATAAAACTCACGACCTAAACATTCCGTCATCCTGAGCTTGTCGAAGGATCAGCTCCCGGTGACCCTCTAAATTAGAGGGTGAGTTTGCAGTGGCGAAAATGTTCCGGAGGCTGATCCTTCGACAAGCTCAGGATGACGGAGTTTACCCCACCCTCCTCTTCACATCCTCCTGCACCTCGTTCCACCACGAATCAAGGAACGCACGGCGCTCCGTCTTGATCGCCGCGAGATCGCCTTTCGCCTCGGCCCGCGTGAAGAAATAGAATTTGATCTTCGGTTCGGTCCCGCTGCCGCGTACCGCCATCCGGCTGCCGTCGGCGAGATGAAAGAGCAGCATCGTCTCTTTTGGAATTTTCTTCCCGTCGGCATCGACGAAATCCTGTAAACCAAAGTCCTCCACCTTCGCCACCGCCTGCCCTTGGTACCGCGCCGGCGGCTCCCCGCGAAACGAAGCCAGCAACTTCGCAATCTTCTGCGCCCCTTGCGCGCCCTCGAACGTCAGTGTCCCCAGCCGCTCCGTGTAGAAGCCCATCTCGCGATAAATATCGTCGAGGTATTCCGCCAGCGTCTTCCCCTTCGACTTCGCCCAAGCCGCCACTTCCGCGAACATCAGCACCGCCGCATTCGCATCCTTATCGCGCACATAATCGCCGCCAGTGTAGCCGTAGCTTTCCTCGCCCGCAAAAATCACAAAGCGGCTTTTCGTGAGATGCGCGGCGCGTTGATCGGCGGGCGTCAGCTTTGCGAAAGCCGGATCGCCATGCGCCAACTCATAATCATGCATCTTCTCGCCGATATACTTGAACCCCGTCAGCGTATTGATGCACCCCACGCCGAAATGCTCCGCGATCTTCTTCTGTAAATCGGTCGTGACGAAAGTCTTGATGATCACCGCATTTGCCTTATTCCCCTCGGTCAGAATCCCCTGCGCAATCATCCGCGATGTGCGGTAATAGGCGAGGATCGATCCGATCATATTGCCCGTGAGCAGGACCATCTTCCCGGCCGCATCGCGCACCGCGACACCCATGCGGTCCGCATCCGGATCCGTCGCGAGCACCACATCGGCCTTCTCCTCCTCCGCCTGCTTGATCGCCAGCTCCAGCGCCTCGGCATTCTCCGGGTTCGGCGATTTCACCGTCGGAAAACGCCCGTCCCCCGTGCTTTGGTGCGGCACCACCGAATAGCGAAATCCATACTGATCCAGCAAACCGGGAATCGCGCGAATCCCCGTGCCGTGCAGCGGCGTGTAGACAAACTTGATCTTCTCCCGCACCTCGAGAATCGCCTCCTGCTCCAGCACCAGGCTGCCCACCGCATCGCGATAAATAACGTCCATCTCGGAATCCAGAACCGTCGTCTTCCCCGGCGTCTTGATCGTCGCCAACAACGCCGGCAGCACGGCGGGATCGGCGGAGATATTCGCAAACCGCTTGGTGACTCCCGACGCATGCGGCTCGACCATCTGCCCGCCGTCCTTCGAGTAAAACTTCATCCCATTGTCATGCGGCGGATTGTGACTGGCCGTGATCATGATCCCCGCATGCGCGCCGGTCATCCGCGTCGTGAACGAAAGCTGCGGCGTCGACCGGTCCTCCGGGAAAAGAAACGCATCGATCCCCAGCGCGTTCAGCGACTTCGCCGCTGCCTGCGAAAAATCCTCCGAGAAGAACCGTGTATCATGCGCAATCACCACGCTCAATTTCTCCCCCGGATAACCCTCGATCAAATAAGCCCCCAGCGCGGAAACCGCCCGGTGAACATTCCCATAATTCAGCATGTTCGTCCCCGTGCCCGGCAGCTCCGGACGCCCCAGCGGCTCCGGCTTGCCCGCCTCGGCCTTCGTGATGATCTTGCCAATCGTCCGCCCGCGCATCCCGCCGGTGCCAAACGCGATGTCGCGGAAAAACCGGTCGTCGAGTTCCGTCCACGCCTGCGCCGCTAGCAATTCTTCTATGCTATCGCGGTCGCGATCCGTTGAAGCAGGATCACCGTAAACACGAAGGATGTTTTCTACTGTTGAAGGCAGAAGCTTCTTTATGGCTTCGGGAGTTGGGGTCAGCGAGGGTGAAGTCGGCATGGCGGTATTATAGGACGTGAGAGCAGGGAGTAGGCCAGAGGAAAAAGATGCGCATCGAAAAGTTCATGCTACTTTCCGGTTACTTATTTATGCCCACATCCCCTGCACTCCCCTGCTCCGACCTGCTCGACAGCCTCAACTGGCGCTACGCCACGAAGCTCTTCGATCCCGCCCGGACCATCCCCGCCGAAACCTGGGACACCCTCGAGAAAGCGCTGATCTTGTCCCCCTCCTCCTTCGGCCTTCAGCCCTGGAAATTCATCGTCATCACCGACAAGGAAATGCGGACAAAATTGGAGGCCCATTCCTGGAACCAGAAACAAGTGACCCAGTGTTCGCACTACGTCGTCTTCGCCGCCATGAAGAAAATCGACGAGGCCTACATCGACAGCAACCTCGCCCTCACCGCGCAAATCCGCGGCACCACGGTCGAGTCGCTCGCTGGTTTCCGCAAAATGCTCGTCGGCACCCTCATCCACGGCAACTACGGAACACCCGAATGGGCCGCGCGCCAGATCTACATCGCGCTCGGTAATTTCATGACCTCCGCCGCCCTCCTGCAAGTCGACACCTGCCCCATGGAAGGCTTCTCACCCGCCGAATACGACAAGATCCTCGGCCTCGAAGCCAAGGGCCTCGCCTCCATCGTCTGCTGCGCCGCCGGTTACCGCAGCGAAGCCTGCAAGTACGCCTCGCTCGCCAAAGTCCGCTTCCCCGCCAGCGCCCTAGTGGAGCACATCTAAGGTAGCCATCGACCTCCGGGCGACGGTGCCTTTGTAGCGGCGGTCTGTGACCGCCGTGCCTTTTCCCTTCCGTCATCCTGAGCCTGTCGAAGGATCAGTTCTGCTGCGTCCCTTACGAGGTAGCCGCCGTCGGCCCGATGGCTGAGCCTCATGCCGTGCGCGTCAACCCACCTCGGAGGGTCAGCCTCCGGCCTGATCTATTTTCAATTTTTACCATCAAAAAGATGCCCACCCCTTTGCCTTCCGTCCTTTCTTATTTTGCGTACTGCTATCCCAATGACGACGATCAGAAAGAGAAGCCCGTAGCAAAAGAGTCGAAATTTGAAAGAGGCGTCATATGGGCCATGGTGCGTAATAACTAAAAATATGATGTCAGAAGCAAACGTTTCATAGGCGAATTTCGGATCAGCGCGCGGCGCTGTCTGATTAGTGGTTGGATGCCAATAATCGGGGCCGTAAAAACCATGATTATAATCTTTGGTGTATGACAACCAAAACAAAACGCCTATTACGTAAACGCAAAGTGCTATCGGACGAAGGAGGCGCATTTGATCACGCTACAGTAGAAAAAGGAGCAGCCATCTTCTTGTTTTCATTTTGAATGGTTAAACAAGCCCGTCCGCATTTCAACACAAAGTCCGACGGTCATAGACCGCCGCTACATTTAACTCTTTTCTTCGCCGTAGCGAAAAACTAACCCTGCATTTTCAAAAGATCGATGAGACCCTGGACCTGCTGCAAGGCTTCCAACGACATATCCGCGCCCTTGAGGAGTTGCGCCCTCTCCGCTTCCGGAACATCGGGAAGCCTCAAGGCCAGGATTCTGGCCATTTCGGAAATCCGCTTTTTATCATCCAAAATCATTTGGAGCATGGGGATCATGAGTTGAGCGAGTTGTTGATCTGTAGGCATAATTTTCTTTTGCTCCTTGCTTTTACTTTCGCTTTTGACGGGGAAAATCACGCCGACCCAATCAAAATCCCCACGATAAACACCAATACCCCGCCGACCACCACCTGAAACGCAGCCGACAGCAGTGGTGTATCCATGTACCGGTGTCGAATCCACGCGATCACGCCCAGCTCCACCGCGACAATCGCCACGGCCACATACATCGCGAAATAAAAATCGTTGATCAAAAACGGCAGCGTATGTCCAATGCCGCCCGCCGTCGTCATCAGCCCGCAGACAATCCCGCGCGCCAGGGGGCGGCCCCGACCGCTGAGCACGCCATCATCCGACATCGCCTCCGCAAAACCCATGCTGATCCCCGCCCCGACCGAAGCCGCCATGCCGACCAGGAACGCATCCCGGCTCGCGTGCGTGGCAAACGCCGCCGCAAAAACCGGCGCCAGCGTCGAGACCGATCCGTCCATCAACCCGGCCAAACCCGGCTGCACGATCTGGAGCACAAACCGCTTCCGCTCCGTTTTGTCCTCCGTCTCCCGCGCACCGGACGTCTTCGCCTGCTCGTCCATCTCCTCGGCGAGCTCGTAATGCTTGCTCTCCTCCGCCTCGAGATCACCCAGCAACTGCCGCACCGACGCATCGCTCGTCTGCGCAATCGCCGCCGCGTAAAAATTGCGCGCCTCGTTCTCCATGACCTCGATCTCGTTGCGGATCATCGCAATTGTCAGGTTCGCCGTGATCCAAAGCGGCTTGCGCGTGATGAACCCCTTCACGTCCTGCCGCCGAATCAGCGGGATGTGCTCGCCGAATTGCTTCCGGTACATCTCAATAAGCCGGTGCCGATGCCCGTTTTCCTCGTCCCGCATCGCGATCAGCGACTTCGCCGTCTCCGGGTACTCCTTCCCGATCCGCTCCGCCAAGTCGGCATATATCCTCCCGTCCTCCTCCTCTGACTGAATCGCCAGCGCGAGGATTTCCGATGCGTTAAGGTCTTTCAGCGTCTTGGCCATAAGTTAGGTACTCTTTTGAAAAGATTGCTCGTGAGGTTCCAACGCGGCAATCACTTCTGGAATATTATTTTGGCATGTATCCCAAACCCGTTCCAAATCGACACTAAAATAAACATGAATGAGAAAATTCCTCATTTCCTTCATGGATCGTACCGGCAAGTTTGGCAACTGGCTGATCGTTTCCGGAAGAAGCTGACCTGCGGCCTCACCCATGATCTCGAAGCATCGCTCCACGGCATGCTGTGTTTTGCGATCTGCCAAATACTCCGTTTTTGAAATCCCGGCAACGTGCGATTGAATATCGCGCGCATGGACGAGAATATCCCACAGATAGCCTGCCTGCTCAGGCGACACGTTCATAAATCACTTGGGCCCGGCTCAGGATTTCATTTCGACGGATGGGATTGCGCATCCGTTCAACGGTTGCACGATCAAGCAGATCAACTTTGCTCCCAAGTAATTCGGCCAATGCATCCTCTAGTTGACGCACAAAAGCAAAATAAGCAAAGCCGTCGGGTATACCGGGCGAAAACGTCGCCAGTAAATCGACATCGCTTTCCTCGTTGGCCGTCCCTTTAACCACCGAACCGAAGGCCTCCAACTTCTCAATCGGATGATTTTGGCAAAAGCTCCGCACCCGAGCTTGAATCTCGTTCAGCGTTAGAGAAGCAGAGATTGCGACGAAGGCCATGCCATTATTCTAACTGACCCAGTGCATCTGTCGAGAAAAGGCCGGAGAGCCCTTATCCGAAAAACTTAGGCATTGATCCGAAATGCTTGCCATCCAGAGTTTGTCGAGGATCGTTGTTAACTACTCCGTGCCTATCCCCATGTTGCCTCCAGACTATAATCAAACGCTTCTGATTGTTTTCCTTGGAATCAGAGATACCGAGAAAGATTTAGATGCTCTGTTCGACCTGGAAATCCGTATGCACGATTTGGTGGACGACGGCAATCTCGGCATGGTCGATGGAAATGAAATCGATCTGGGGGAATCTCCGAATTTCGTCGATTTCACTATTTTCCTTTATACCTCTAACGCCCAAAAGCTACTTATCCTGATAACCCCTTTGCTCAAAACCTCTCCCTTTATCAAAAAGGCCCATGCAATTCTGCGCAATGGTCTTCACTGCGATCGGGATGAGAGAGCACCCGAAACACGTGTTCAATTAGATACGTTATAATGCGACTTGCTCACAAGGAAGTTCGTTTTATAGTGCCAGAACAACGGGGAGCCCCTTGGGGCTGAGAGGTTTGCTTGGGCAGGACGCAAGGCAGACGACCCGATGAACCTGATCCGGGTCATGCCGGCGGAGGAATTGTCGTACTGCTGTGCAGTGCGTGAATCCCCTCCCCGACCAACCCGGCGACTTGGAGATTACTTATGATTCAGCCCCTCAACCCGACCGACGCCACCGCCACCAAGCCCAAACGCAAGCCGGGCAAATCCAAAATCCTCCGCAACGTCACCAAGCCGTTCCCCAATTCCAACAAAGTCCATGTCGAATCGCCCAGTGGCAAAGTAAGCGTCGCCATGCGCGAAGTCACCCAGGCGCAGACGAAGGATTTCCAAGGCGTAATGACGCAGAATCCGCCCCTGCGCGTTTACGATACCTCCGGCCCCTACACCGATCCCGCCGTCAAAATCGATTTCCGCAAGGGCCTCAAGCCGATCCGATCCGAATGGATCGAGCCGCGTGGCGACACCGAGACCTACTCCGGCCGCGAAGTCCAACCCCGCGACAACGGCTACCTCACCGCCGGTCACGCCGAGTTCGCCAGCCAGCGCGAAACCAAAGGCCAGCTCCAGCCTTTCCCCGGCCTCAAACGCGCCCCTCGCCGCGCCCTTGAAGGTGGCAACGTCACCCAGATGCACTATGCCCGCAAAGGCATCATCACGCCCGAGATGGAATACATCGCCACGCGCGAAACGCTCGGTCGCGTGAACACCCACGGCAATCACGCGCAAACCGATCTGCGCCATCAACACCCCGGCACCAACTTCGGCGCGCGTCTCAACAATCGCACCATCATCACGCCCGAGTTCGTTCGCGAGGAAGTCGCCTGCGGTCGCGCCATCATCCCCGCCAACGTCAACCATCCCGAAAGCGAGCCCATGATCATCGGGCGCAACTTCCGCGTGAAGATCAACGCCAACATCGGCAACTCCGCCGTCGCCTCCTCCATCGAAGAGGAAGTCGAAAAGATGACCTGGGCCATCCGCTGGGGCGGCGACACCGTGATGGATCTCTCCACCGGCAAGAACATCCACGAGACGCGCGAATGGATCATCCGCAACTCGCCCGTGCCCATCGGCACCGTGCCCATTTATCAGGCGCTCGAAAAAGTCGGCGGTCGCGCCGAGGAACTGACCTGGGACCTCTACCGCGACACGCTCATCGAGCAAGCCGAGCAGGGCGTCGACTACTTCACCATCCACGCCGGCGTGCTGCTCCGCTACGTGCCAATGACCGCGCGACGCATGTGCGGCATCGTCAGCCGCGGTGGATCGATCCTTGCCAAGTGGTGCCTCTCTCATCACAAAGAAAATTTCCTCTACACGCACTTCGACGAGATTTGCGAAATCATGAAAGCCTACGACGTCTCCTTCTCGCTCGGCGACGGACTCCGCCCCGGTGCAGGCGCGGATGCCAATGACGAGGCGCAACTCGCCGAACTCGCCACGCTCGGTGAGCTCACGCAAGTCGCATGGAAGCACGATTGCCAGGTCATGATCGAAGGCCCCGGCCACGTGCCGATGCAGCTCATCCAGGAAAACATGGAACTCGAGTTGAAGCAGTGCGCCGAGGCACCGTTCTATACGCTCGGGCCGCTCACCACCGACATCGCACCCGGCTACGATCACATCACCAGCGCGATCGGCGCGGCGATGATCGGCTGGTTCGGCTGTGCGATGCTCTGCTACGTCACGCCCAAGGAACACCTCGGCCTGCCCAACAAGGACGACGTCCGCGAAGGCGTCATCGCCTACAAGATCGCCGCCCACGCCGCCGATCTGGCCAAGGGATTCCCCGGCGCGTCCGAACGCGACAACGCGCTCAGCAAGGCCCGCTTCGAGTTCCGCTGGGAAGACCAATTCAACCTCGGCCTCGACCCGGAAAAAGCCCGCTCCTTCCACGACGAGACCCTCCCGCAGGAAGGCGCGAAGTCCGCCCACTTCTGCTCCATGTGCGGCCCCCACTTCTGCTCCATGAAAATCACCGAGGACGTCCGCAAATACGCCGCCGAGAAAGGCGTCGCCGAGGCGGAAGCCCTCCAAGCCGGCCTCGAAGAAAAATCGAAAGAATTCGCCGACAAGGGCGAGGTTTATCTCGCCCCGTGAAACGCACTCTAATACGACTCATCACCGGCGTCGCCGCCTTTCTGATCTTGAGCGGGAATACTAATGCCAGTCCTGAGCAGGACTTTTGGACCTGGTTCACACAAAATGAACTAGCGCTCTTTGATTTCGAAAAAAACCAAGATCAGTTATTCAAAGATCTAGGCGACCAGATGAAAAAAATCGACCCTAACCTTACTTTCGAGTTCGGGCCGAAAAAGAACGGGAAGCGGGATTTTGTCATCAGCGCCGGAGGCATCCAGTCGGCTTTCCCGGTCGTCATCGCTCTCTACAATGCGGCGCCCAAACTTGATCGGTGGAACTTCATTAAATTCCGACCGCGCAGGGAATTTGCCGACACCTCGCTCAAGCTTAACGGAGCAGAGGTGGCAGCCAAGGACATCTCCTTCGCCTTGGCCCCGGAGGGTTCAAAGGTTGGTATCACGCTGTACATGAAAGGTTATACCGCCACGCCCGATCAAACCTACGAGCAAATTGCCTATCTGATGCTCGATACTGCGTTAGGTGAATACGATGTGGAAACAAAAGTTGGGGCCATTGCCGTTAAGGATGCCACTACTGATGACCAAGTAAAAAAGTCACCCTTAAAAGATTTGCCGAGCGCGGTCGACGCCTACTTTCAATCAGCGGCAAGTCATTGAGGTTTTCCCCTCGTTCCCAAATTGCACTTAGGAGCAAGGAATAGAGCTTTCCCACTCAAGATTTGACTTGTGCCCTGATCCGTTGAACTGTCTTGCCTTATGGCCCGCACGTCCAAAACCAGCGCCAAGCCCGCCGAATTTCCGCTCAACACCAAGGGGAGCACACTCGCTGAACAAACGCGCTCCAAAGCCAATCATCTGACCAAAACCGAGCGGGAGAATCACTTCAAAAAGGCCTCAGTCGTCATTTATGGCAAAGCACCAGAATCGATACGTAAAGCTTTTGCCCGGCGTTTCGGCAAGCCCCTACCTCGTCCCAGAAAAAGGACAAATCTGACCCAAACGCTGATTGATGACCGCGGCGTATGAATTATTGAGTTGAGAGCCAAAAAATTCGCCAGCTTCGATCTCCGGCAGCGCAAGCTGGCAGCAGCGGTCAACCTGAACCTCCTCCCAGCGCGAATTCACTAAATAGCCTTGGCTTCCGCCCCCCATCTGATAACTCCTCTCCTCACTCCGTCATGAAAAAATTGTCCCTCGCATTTTTACTCCTCGCGTCCCTGCAACTCATCCATGCCGATGACGTCGTCAAGAACAGCGACTTCACCGACGGCGCCAACTATTGGCATGGCGATGGCCGCACCCCGGCGGACATGAAGCCGCAGGATTCCCTCGACACAGCCCCCAACTATGGCGATGTGGGCCTGATCGTTCCGCTTAAGGCCCACGCCTGGACCAAGATCGTCCAGGAGTTCAAGACCAGAAGCTCCGCCGCCACCCTCAACATCACCTACATGATCGCTCCCAAAACAACCTTTTCCCAAAAGGATGAAGACTACCAGAACGTGCCCCACAGCATCGAATTCGACGCTTGGGGCCCCTTCGACGGCAAAAGGAACAACTTCGTGGCCATCGTTACCGATGTCATCAATTACCGGCTCTTCAACGACAACGTCGCGCCCAAGCTCAACTCGACCGGCAAGCAGACCTATTCCGCAATGGTCGACTCCATGGTCCCCGACGACGAAAAAACACTCTGCCTCACCTTCCCTCCCGGCACCGGTGCCGTCATCCTCCTGCACGTCTCGTTGGACACGCAGTAAGTCCGTTCCTCTGAGTTCCACGGATTCAGGCCCCGCTTCTTAACTGTCAAACAAACGCGCTTACCTTGGCGGTTCATGCCCTCGTTAGGGATTCGTCTTGGCTTCCGCCCCCCATCTGATAACTCCTCTACTCACTTCGCCATGAAAAAACTGTCCCTCGCTTTCCTCCTTATCGCCTCGCTTCAATTCCTTCACGCCGACAACGTCCTCAAGAATAGCGACTTCACCGACGGCGCCATCGACTGGCACGGCGACGGTCGCACGCCCGCCGACATGAAACCGCAGGATTCCCTCGACACCCCCGTCGACTATGGCGACAAGGGCCTCGTCATTCCCCTCAAGCCCCAGACTTGGAGCAAGGTCGTCCAGGAATTCAAGACCAATAGCTCCTCCGTCACGCTCAACATCACCTTCAAGCTCGCCCCCAACACGACGTTCTCCCAAAAAGATGAAGACTACGTGAACGTCCCGCACAGCATCGGCTTCGACGCCTGGCTCCCCTTCAACGGTAAAAAGGGCGGCTGGATGACCATGGTCTCCGACTTCACCAAGTCCCGCATCTTCTTCAACAGCATTATCCCCAAGGGCGGCACCGACCCGGAGACCCATGCCGAAACGATCAACTCCCTCATCCCGGAGGACGAGAAAACGCTCTGCCTCACCTTCCCTCCCGGCACCGGCGCAGTCATCCTCCTGCACGTCTCGATGGACACGAAGTAGCATCAGTTCCGAGGTAGCCGTTGCACTCCGTGCGACGGTTCGGCCTGTAGCGGCGCGTCTATGACCGCCGAACGCACAAGCAATACACTTTGCCTATCCTCGACGGTCATAGACCGCCGCTACAGGCCGAACTAATTCCATCTCGGATTTGAGATCAGCACGACGAGAAAAAAGAGCAGGCTCAGCACCGCCGGCGTCGCGAGCACCAACAACACTCCGACCGCCAGCGCCAGATGCCCCAGGCGCCGAAGCAAAAGCGAGCATCCCAGGACTGCCCCCAGTCCTCCCATGATTCCCAGCCACAGCACGATGTTGAACGACGAGACCGAGCCGTCGGCCAGACCGATGAAGAAAAAATAGATCGGCACCAACGCCACCAGCGCGTCGAATCCCCATAAGATCCAGAATTTCACAAGTGGGTTTGGCTCAATTTTACTTCGCGTTATTTCTTGGCCGCCCGATTCAGCGCGCTGATCACTGCCTTCAGCGACGCGATCTCGATGTTCGTATCGGTCGCCGCGCCAAACGTCGTCGGCCCCGCGCCCGATTTGATCTCGAAATAAGCCACCGCCTTCGCCTCCGCGCCTTTGCCCAGGGAATGCTCCGAATACGAGACCACCTCGAACGGTTCGATCATCTCGCTGTTGTTCAATCCGTGGACAAACGCCGCCACCGGCCCGTTGCCGCTGCCGCGAATCTGGTGCACATCGTTCCCTTTCCTCACGCGCACGATGCCGTCTACGCCCTCGACGGACGGCGTCATCTTGCTCACGCCCTGAAAGGAGAGCGGCTGCTCGCGGTCCAGGTACTCGCTCTTGAACAACGCCAGGATGTCTTCCGGCGGCAACTCCTCGCCCCGCTCGTCCGCCACGCGATTCACGATCTTGCCGAAATCGCGGTGCATCGCCTTCGGCAACACGTAGCCAAATTCCTGCTCCATGACATACGCCACGCCGCCCTTGCCGGACTGGCTGTTGATGCGGATGATTGCCCGGTAATTCCGCCCAATATCGTGCGGATCGATCGCCAGGTATGGCACCTCCCAAGTGGCATCCGGATGCGCCGCGCGGTCCTTCAGCCCCTTGTTGATCGCGTCCTGATGCGACCCCGAAAACGCGGTGAAGACCAGGTCACCGCCATAAGGCCAGCGCGAGGGCACCTCCAGCTTCGTCCATGTCTCATACGCATCGCGAATCGTCGGCAAGCTGCTGAAATCCAACTTCGGGTCAACGCCCTGCGTCAACATGTTCAGCGCCACCGTCACGATATCGAGATTCCCCGTGCGCTCGCCGTTACCAAAGAGCGTCCCCTCCACGCGCTGCGCCCCGGCCAGCAACCCCAGCTCCGTCGCCGCGACACCGGTGCCGCGATCGTTGTGCGTGTGCAAACTGATGATCGCTTTCTCCGGATGCTTCTGGTGCGTGATGAACCACTCGATCATGTCCGCGTACTGGTTCGGCATCATCAACTCCACCGTATTCGGCAGATTCAAAATGATCGGCTCCTCCGCCGTCGCGCCCCATTCGTTCACCACCGCCTCGCAAACCTCCAGTGCGAAATCGACCTCCGTGCCGCTGAAACTTTCCGGCGAATACTCAAAGCGAATCTTCGTCTCCGGCACCGTCTTCACCAGCGATCTGATCTGCTTCGTCCCGCGCACGGCAATGTCCTTGATCCCCTGCTTGTCCAGGTTGAAGACAATCCGGCGCTGCGCCACCGAGGTCGAGTTATAGAGATGTACGATGGCCCGCGGCGCGCCCTTCAGCGCCTCAAACGTCCGCGCAATCAACTCCTCCTTCGACTGCACCAGCACCTGCACCCAGACATCGTCCGGAATGCGCTTCTCGTCGATCAGACGCCGCGTGAAATCAAATTCAATCTGCGACGCCGAAGGAAATCCAATCTCGATCTCCTTGAAGCCGATCTTCACCAGCAACGCGAAATACTCGAGCTTCTCCTCCACGCTCATCGGCACGGCCAGCGCCTGATTGCCATCGCGGAGATCGACGCTGCACCAAGTCGGCGCCTTGTCGATCACGCGGGCGGGCCACGCGCGTTCACTCATCTTCACCGCCGGAAACGGACGGTATTTCGGGTTTGAGGTTGTCATATTTTTCTCTCTTTTCACTTCCGTCATCCAGAGCTTGTCGAAGGATCAGTTCCGCTGGTAGCCGTTGCACTCCGTGCGACGGTGCCTTCCCTCGGCAAGTTCAGGATGTTGTCTAACTATTGTTATGCGTATTCTGGTTACTGTCAGTGACGAACCGCCAAAATAAGAAACCCCGAGAGGCCGCTCATTTGGGTGGGGCCGTCGGGGTTTGGGGGATTAAAGCGAAATCGGTGCGTCAGATCGCTTCCACCAAGCCGATGCGGCCCGGAAGAAGTAGCGTAAGTCGAAGCGACAGCGCGTTGATCTGCATAGTGGTACCTATAACACTGAGACAATTGTCGTGCAAGCTTCTTGAGAAAGGTGGCGTTACTTACATTGAATGCTTCAACTCACGATTCAGCCTGCTCCAACCTGTTAATACCGATATTAACCACATTACCAAAAACAGGGAGGGTAAAACTACACTGCTTGGCAAACTAAAGAATGCGTGGGCGTAGGCCAGGCTGCCAAATGTGACCACCCCGAAGATAATACCCAGCACCAGCTTTGCTTCGAAACTGGCTGGCTTTGCGGGCAATCGCGGAGGGCAGTTGGGTGCCATAATAAAAGGCCACGCAAATAGGTGCTGATACAGGATAGTAACAAACATAAATGCAACAATGAATTCATAGCTGCCGTAAAAGTTTATATAGAAGAGATATGCAAGCGAAAGCAGTACGCATCCCTGTATCGCGCACCAAATCCAAAACCTTGATCGAGAAGGATAAAGCTTTTTCACGATAAACCGCTCCATTAGGAAACCGAAAAGAGTGTATCCTTACTCACTTCATTGTCGAGCGAGTCTCAGACTGTGCCATTTTGCCTTCTTCTCGTTCCCAAATTCCATTTAGGAACGCAATTGTCGGCGCAATTCTATTGCCAATCAATGCCTTCACGGATGCAGCGCCTGTTCAATCAAGCTCTCGCCGCCGGCTTCCAGCACCGCGACGGCATCCTCCATCTGAACACTCGGAAAATTCTCCAAAAATTCCTCAAGACTGCATCCGTCGGCCAGATAATCGAACACCGTTCGCACCGGAACACGTGTACCGGCAAACACGGGCGTTCCTCCCAAAATATCGGGATCAATCCGAATCGGAAGGGCCTGACGTTGCGCCACGGTCATAAAATGACGTTAAGCCATGTTCCAATTGGGTCAAGATTTGTGGAACCCGCAAAATCCCATTGCGCCCCGCCTTTTCTCGTCTTAGCTCTAATATCATGAGCGCCCTCACCTCCTCCCCCGCCTGGAAGAACCTCCTCACCCACTACGAAGCCCAAAAGGACGTGCAAATGCGCGACCTCTTCGCCAAGGACCCCGACCGCTTCAAGAAATTCTCGCTCGAATTCGGCGACCTCCTTTTCGATTTCTCCAAGAACCGGATCACCGACGAGACGATCAAGCTGCTCCGCGAGCTCGCCGTTGACCGCAACGTCCACGGCATGGCCAAGAAAATGTTCTCCGGCGAGAAAATCAACATCACTGAGAACCGCGCCGTCCTCCACATCGCGCTGCGTAACCGCTCCAACACGCCCATCCTCGTCGATGGCAAGGACGTCATGCCCGAGGTCAACGCCGTCCTCGCGCACATGGAAAAGTTCTCCAACGCCGTCCGCTCCGGCGAATGGAAAGGCTACACCGGCAAGCCCATCACCGACTTCGTCAACATCGGCATCGGCGGCTCCGACCTCGGCCCCGTCATGGTCACCGAGGCGCTCAAACCCTACGCACAGAAAAATCTCTGCGCCCATTTCGTCTCCAACATCGACGGCACCCACATGGCCGAGACGCTGAAGCAGCTCTCGCCCGAGACCACCCTGTTCATCGTCGCCTCGAAGACCTTCACCACGCAGGAGACCATCACCAACGCCCACTCCGCCCGCGACTGGTTCCTCAAGGCCGCGAAGGACGGGAAGCACATCGCCAAGCATTTCGTCGCGCTCTCCACCAACGAGAAGGAAGTGAAGAAATTCGGCATCGATCCCGCCAACATGTTCGGCTTCTGGGACTGGGTCGGCGGCCGCTACTCGCTCTGGAGCGCCATCGGCCTCCCCATCGTCCTCAGCATCGGCTACGACAAATTCGTCGAAATGCTCGAAGGCGCCCACGCGATGGACCAGCATTTCCTCACCACACCTCCGGAGAAAAATCTGCCCATGACGCTCGGTCTCATCGGCATCTGGTACAACAACTTCTTCGGCGCGCGCACCGTCGCCATTCTCCCCTACGACCAGTACATGCACCGCTTCCCCGCCTACTTCCAGCAGGGCGACATGGAAAGCGACGGCAAGGGCGTCAATCGCGAGGGCCAGTCGCTCGACGTCAACAGCGGCCCCGTCATCTGGGGCGAGCCCGGCACCAATGGCCAGCACGCCTTCTACCAGCTCATCCACCAAGGCAACCAACTCGTCCCCGCCGATTTCATCGCGCCCATCGAGACGCAAAATCCGCTCGGCGAGCATCACCTCATCCTCCTCTCCAATTTCTTCGCGCAGACCGAGGCGCTCATGAAAGGCAAGACCGCCGACGAAGTCCGCAAGGAACTGACCAAGGACGGCCTCACCGGCGACGCGCTCGAAAACCTCATCCCGCACAAAGTCTTCACCGGCAACCGCCCCACCAACTCGATCATGTTCCCCAAGCTCACACCGAAGGCGCTCGGCACCTTGATCGCCTTCTACGAGCACAAGATTTTCACGCAGGGTATCGTCTGGAACATCAACTCCTTCGACCAATGGGGCGTCGAGCTCGGCAAACAACTCGCCAAGGCCATCCTCCCCGAACTCGAAAAGCCCGGCGCCGTCACGACGCACGACAGCTCCACCAACGGCCTCATCAACCGCTTCAAGGATTACCGCGCCAAACACGGCATCGGGAAGCAATGACCGCCGAGGTAGCCGCCGATGTCCCCATCGGCGGATGTCTTTCTCAGGCCGGGTGGCCCGGGCTACTTGTTGCCCGGGTTCGCGAAGCGAACAGGAAGCGATTCCCCCTTCCGCCGATGGGACATCGGCGGCTACCATGGATCCGAACACAGCCAATGCGTTCACCAAATAAATGACCATTCTCTTCAAGCCCAAAGCCTACGTCGCCCGTCTCGAGGAAGTCGCGAAGGCCCATCGCTGGACCATCAAATATCTGTCGAAATGCGGCGACGTCACAAGACCCTGGCTTCAGCGCACCGCCACGCTCGGCCCCGCCGCACCCAGTCTCTATCTCTCCTCCGGCATCCACGGCGATGAAATCTCCGGCCCCATGGCGCTGTTGAAAATGCTCCGCGAGCGCGACTTCTTCGAAGACTTCAACATCACCATCTTCCCCATCCTCAATCCCGACGGCCTCGCCCAAAACGTGCGCGTCAACGCCGATGGCATCGACCTCAACCGCGATTACAAGAACACCAAGTCCGCCGAGATCACCAGCCACATCGAGGCGCTGAAGACCCTCGGAAAGTTCGACGCCGCCATGATGCTCCACGAGGACTTCGAGGGCACCGGCGCCTACCTCTTCGAGCTCAACGACGCGCTCGATTCCTCCCTCGGCACCCGGATCATCACCGCCATGGGCCAGCACGTCCCCATCGACCAACGCCCCGAGATCGACGACTTCCCCTCCCGCAACGGTATCATCTCCCGCCGCGAAATCCTCGCCAAACGCGGCAACCTCGAGGACCGCCCCGAATGGCCCGAAGCCATCTACCTCAGCGTCCACCACACCCAAGTCAGCTACACCACCGAAACTCCCAAGCCCTTCCCCCTCGAGCACCGCATCGAAGCCCAGATCGCCGCGGTGAAGACGTTGATGGGGGCACTGCGATAGGCTCCCATAAATCTTGAAGTTCATAGTCTCTTAGCGCATATGCTGAAGCATGGAAACTCCGCGAACCGCATTGGAAGCGTACAAAGCTATTATTGACGGTCTAATTAGCGAGACACAACAAAGCCTCAGCAGTCGACTCATCAGAGAAAAAGGCATTTATACCAAAGCGCCCGATTATCTTAAGTACAACGATCTCGTGAAATCACTAACGACTGACCAGAAGGAGATGCTGGCGGAGATGTTTCAGCACGAGAGGGAAGACGCAATTCATGATGTTTTGGCCAAATTAACATGGTGGATCATATGCCACAAAGTGGGGCTGACTTTTAGTGATGAGCCTATGCCCGTAGATTTAAGTGGTATGGGGCTTCACGGAGATTATGTCGGACGGAAACAGGGCTGGGAATGGCCTTCGGACTGAAGGCCTCCTGCCTTCCAATCTTGTTAATCCCGTTAATCCCGTCCAAAATTCTTTCCCCGCGCCATGCCTGAAATCAAAAACGTCATCCTCGATTGGTCCGGCACCCTCGTCGACGACTTCACCCCCGTCCTCGACGCCACCAACGAAATCTTCCGGCACTACGGCAAGCCCACTTTCACCGCCGACGAATTCCGCGAAAAGTTCTACCTCCCCTTCCCCGCGTTCTATAAAGAGTACCTGCCCGATTCCGCCATGGCGGACCTCGACACCCATTATCGCGGCATCTTCCGCGACATGCAGACCGGCATTTCCCCGTTGCCCCACTCGCTCGATTTCCTCGAGTACCTGCGCGAGCGCAAAATCCCCACCTTTCTTCTCAGCTCCATCCACACCGAGCATTGGGAGGCCCAGGGCGGCCGCCTCGGCGTGCAGCATTATTTCAAGCACGCTTACGTCGGTGCCCTCGACAAGCGGCACGTGATTTTGCAGCTCCTCGCCGACCACGATCTCAACGCCGACGAAACCATCTTCATCGGCGACATGACCCACGACATCGAGACCGCGCGCCACGCCGGCGTCATGAGTTGCGCCGTCCTCACCGGCTACGATTCGCTCGCCAAGCTCAAGAGCGTCAGCCCCGATCTTCTCTTCCGCAACCTCAAGGAAGTCCGCGATTTCCTCGATCGCCATCGCGGCATCACCACCCATCCGCCCATTCCCACCGTCGGCGCGCTCATCTTCAACGACAAGGGCGAAGTCCTCATGATCCAAACCCACAAGTGGAGCAACAAATGGGGCATCCCCGGCGGCAAAATCAAGACCAACGAACCCTCCGTGGACGCCCTCCGTCGCGAGATCATCGAGGAAACCGGCCTCAAACTCGCCGACATCAAATTCGAAATCGTCCAGGACTGCATTGAGCCGCCCGAGTTCTACAAGAAGGCCCACTTCCTCCTCCTCAACTACACCGCCACCGCGCTCGGCACCGCCGTCACCCTCAATGACGAAGCGGAAACTTATCGCTGGCTCTCGCTCGACGACGCGATGAAACTCGACCTCAACGGCCCCACCCGCATCCTCCTCGACCATGTCCGATCTCATCCGCATCGTTGATCTCGAAGTCTACACCCACATCGGCGTGTCCGACGAGGAACGCGCCCGGCTCCAGCGCCTCCTCATCTCACTGGACCTCACCGTCGACTGCGTCGCCCAAGCCGCCATCACCGACGACGTCGCCAAGACCGTCAATTACTACGACGTCGCGCAGCAAGTAAAAGCCCTCGCCGGAAAGAAGCCCCGCAAGCTCCTCGAGACCCTCGCCGAAGAAATCGCCACCGATTTGCTCGCCCGCTTTTCCATCAAGAAGCTCACCCTCGAAATCAAAAAGTTCATCCTTCCCGAAACGCAATACGTCTCCGTAAAAATCGACCGACCCAAAAAACAATCCGTCATCCTGAGCTTGTCGAAGGACCAGACACGCTCTGCCGAGAAACCAGATCGGACCGATCACTGAGCCACTTCTATTTTCGTTCCCCTTCTCCTTTATTTTACGAACACGTGTCTGGTCCTTCGACAAGCTCAGGATGACAGAA
>Ga0206955_1121_pt1 | contig 20259 bp, 14 predicted proteins | sample Alteio_BWOrgHeat_34_FD_153247 | JGI IMG/M metagenome (GOLD analysis project Ga0206955, IMG submission 153247) | Enriched cells from forest soil in Barre Woods Harvard Forest LTER site, Petersham, Massachusetts, United States -... | ecosystem: Environmental > Terrestrial > Soil > Temperate forest >...
ACAAAAAATAACAGTTAATAAAGACTTTTCCCTCAATGTACCAGACCGTCCCATTGTGCCTTTTATTGAAGGCGATGGTACAGGCGTTGATATCACGCCTGTGATGAAGCAAGTGGTCAATGCTGCGGTAAAGCAAGCATATCAAGGTAAGCGCGAAATCCAATGGATGGAAGTGTATGCGGGAGAAAAAGCCACGCATATTTACGACAAAGACACTTGGTTGCCAAATGAAACCTTAGAAGCCGTCAAAGAATTTATTGTTTCCATTAAAGGCCCCTTAACAACACCTATCAGCGGCGGAATTCGTTCACTGAATGTTGCACTGAGACAGCAATTAGATTTATATATCTGCTTACGCCCCGTGCGTTACTTCGCTGGCACACCTAGCCCATTGAAAGAACCCGAGCTCACCAATATGGTGATTTTCCGCGAAAACTCCGAAGATATTTACGCTGGCATCGAATGGCAAGCCGATAGTGCTGAAGCCAAGAAAGTCATACACTTTTTACAAAACGATATGGGGGTGAAAAAAATTCGCTTCCCAGAACATTGCGGCATAGGCATTAAACCCGTTTCCAAAGACGGTACCAGTCGCTTAGTGAAAAGTGCGATCCAATACGCCATTGATCATGAACGTGATTCAGTGACCCTAGTGCACAAAGGCAATATCATGAAATTTACCGAAGGTGGTTTTCGTGATTGGGGTTATGCTGTAGCACGTGATGAGTTTGGTGCTAAATTAATAGAAGCCGGCCCGTGGATGGTGATGAAGCACCCTAAAACCGGCAAAGACATTATTATCAAAGACGTCATTGCGGATGCATTTTTACAGCAAATCTTAATTCGCCCAGCCGACTACAGCGTGATCGCCACCTTAAACCTCAACGGCGACTATATCTCCGATGCCCTGGCAGCCCAAGTAGGCGGCATAGGCATCGCTCCCGGCGCTAATATGGGGGATGGGGTGGCCATGTTTGAAGCGACCCATGGCACGGCTCCTAAGTACGCTGGACAGAACAAAGTTAACCCAGGCTCACTTATTCTGTCTGCTGAAATGATGTTAAGATATATGGGATGGAACGAGGCCGCTGATCGTATTATTCACGGCATAGAAGGCGCCATCGCAGCCAAAACCGTGACCTATGATTTCGCTAGACTAATGCCCGACGCGCAATTATTAAGCTGTTCTGCCTTTGGTGAGGCAGTTATAAGCCATTTAGGCTGATATTTTGCTTACTTTTATAGGCTTGGGCAGAGTAAGATATTAGTACAAGGAATAGTTTTTATATGACGGAAATTTAGCGAATCACGGCGAGATTGACAAATCTGATAAAAAAATGAACAATAGGGGTGCGTTACATCCCTAAGTATAGCGGATTTTTGCAATATTTGTGGTGGCAGGGGATATATTTATTATTTGCTGGAAAAGCCCGGCATATGTACTAAGCTCATAGGTAAGGGTATGGAAAATATAGCAATTGAAAGAATGCATGATATTCAGGTTGTGGTTCAAGAGGCTAAACCTCTTTTAAAAGAACCATCGCTCTATCAAGTGATCATGCACAACGATGACTACACCCCTATGGAATTTGTGGTGATGGTCTTAGAAAGGTTTTTTAGTATGGAGAGCACACAAGCCACACAAGTGATGTACCAAGTACACACAGCAGGACGAGCGGTTTGTGGGATCTTCACTAAAGATGTAGCAGAAACAAAAATCGATCTTGTGGTCGATTACGCAAGGAGACATGAACACCCTCTTTTATGTAGTTTAGAGGGCATATAGTTCTAAAGCGATGGGGGAATGTATCATGCTAGATAAAGAGCTTGAGTACACGTTAAACCTAGCTTTTAAAGAAGCCCGCGCAAAGCGACACGAGTTTGTGACGGTTGAACATTTGCTAGTCGCGCTTCTTGAGAACTCTTCTTCGCTTGAAGTTTTAAAAGCTTGCGGAGCGAATATTAATCGTCTACGCAATAATCTTGTTGAATTCATTGATAGAACAACACCCGTTATTCCAGCCCATATTCATGATCGCGATACGCAACCCACTTTAGGTTTTCAACGTGTTTTGCAACGCGCGGTTTTCCACGTGCAATCATCGGGTAAAACCGAGGTGACAGGCGCGAATGTTTTAGCTGCAATTTTTAGCGAACAAGAAAGCCAAAGCGTGTACTTGATTCGCCAAGAAAATGTGAGTCGCTTGGATGTGATTAACTATATTTCGCATGGTTCCACCAAACCTAAAGCCAGTCGTGAAGGCGGTGGTCAACTCGGTCATTACATGGATGAAGGTGAAGGCTTGCAAGAAGAATCCACATCTGAAGGCGGTGGTGCGGCCAGTCCCTTAGAACAATTTACTTCAAATTTAAATGCGCGTGCTAAATTAGGTTTGATTGATCCTCTGATTGGCCGTGAAGAAGAAATTGAACGCACGATCCAAGTGCTCTGTCGTCGTCGCAAAAATAATCCACTGTTAGTCGGTGAAGCCGGTGTCGGTAAGACAGCGATCGCTGAAGGTTTAGCACGTTTAATCATTGAAAACAAAGTGCCCTCCATTTTAAGTGATGCGGTGATTTATAATTTGGATTTAGGAAGTTTATTAGCGGGTACCAAGTATCGCGGTGATTTTGAAAAACGCTTAAAGAGTGTTTTGCATCAATTGAAAGAACAAAAAGGCGCGATCTTATTTATCGATGAAATCCATACGATTATCGGAGCGGGTGCTGCATCCGGTGGTTTGATGGATGTGTCGAATTTAATTAAGCCTTTACTAGCCTCTGGGGATTTAACCTGCATAGGCTCAACTACGTACAAAGAATACCGTGGCGTATTTGAAAAAGATCATGCGTTGGCGCGACGTTTTCAAAAAATTGATATTCGAGAACCTTCGATAGATGAAACCTATGAAATTTTGAAAGGCTTACGCGGTCGTTTCGAAGCGCATCATAATGTGAAGTATTCAGATGAATCTTTAGAAGCGGCAGTGAAATTATCGGCGCGTTATATTTCTGACCGTCGTTTGCCCGATAAGGCGATTGATTTAGTTGATGAAGTAGGCGCATATCAATATCTCTTGCCCGAAGCTAACCGTAAAAAAATTATTGAAGTGGTCGATATTGAAAAAGTCGTGGCTAAAATAGCACGTGTGCCTGAACGCAATGTTTCAACTTCAGATCGTGAAACGTTAAAGAACTTAGTCCGTGATTTGAAGATGCTGATTTACGGGCAAGATGATGCGCTAGAGACCTTAGGTTCCGCAGTGCGCTTAGCGCGTTCAGGTCTGCGTGATCCCAATAAGCCGATTGGTTCATTCTTATTTGTAGGCCCAACCGGTGTGGGTAAGACGGAAGTCACTAAGCAATTAGCGAAGTCTTTAGGTATTGAATTGATCCGCTTTGATATGTCGGAATACATGGAGCGTCATACAGTTTCACGCTTGATTGGCGCGCCTCCAGGCTATGTTGGATACGATGAGGGTGGTTTATTAACAGAAGCTGTGAATAAACATCCGCACTCTGTAGTCTTACTCGATGAAATTGAAAAAGCGCATCCCGATGTGTATAACTTGCTGTTGCAAGTGATGGACCATGGTACTTTAACAGATACAAATGGCCGTAAAACAGATTTCCGCCATACGATCTTTATCATGACATCGAATGCAGGCGCTGATATTGCAGATAAATCTTCTATTGGCTTTACGGCACAAGATTCATCTTCAGATGTTTTAGCTGCTGTGAATCGCGTATTTTCTCCTGAGTTCCGCAATCGTTTAGATGGTATTATTCAATTCAAACCTTTAGACATGAAGACGATCTTGAGTGTGGTTTCAAAATTCTTAATGGAACTCGAAGTCCAACTCGAAGCGAAGCATGTGATTCTAGAAATTGAACCCGAAGCACGCGCATGGCTCGCAAAGAATGGTTACGATCCAAAGATGGGCGCCCGCCCTATGGCACGCTTGATCCAAGAACAAATCAAACGTCCTTTAGCTGAAGAATTACTCTTTGGTAAACTGGACAAAGGCGGCCATGTCACAGTCTCGGTGGAAGAAGGCAAATTGAAATTCAACATCGAAGAATATGTTAAGCATGATGTGCCAAATTAATTAATGGCTGGGGTTCTAATGCCCCATTCTAGGAGGAGTCTGATCAACCTGTGTCTCTACTTTCTGAGCAGGTGCAACAGCCTTAGCAGGTTCTTTGACAGTCAACTCAGGCTTCATGCCGAATTTAGCACATTCATCTTTAAGATTATCACGCGCTTTTTCCCAAGCAGCTAAATTAGCCGGGCTGGTTGAAATCTTAGGATTTACCATAGGTTTTTGATCTTTATAAGCCGCTATGAAAGTCTTTAGCATAGCCTCAAAGCTGGCTACATTACTATTAGTAGTGATGAGCCTATCGTCATGCGATTCAAAACGAGATTTGAGTTTTGAGTTTTCATAGACTTTAATAGGTCGTTTATCCTCAGATGTACTTGCACTGGCTTTCCATTCTGATCCCCCTGATGAATTGAGGGCCGCTAAAATTTTAGGTGCTTTATTAGGTTCGTTAAATGAGCCTATACGATGAGTCTTGGGATCAGGAGGCGAGACAGCCAACACACTTTGCGTCTTCACTTCTGGAACAGGAGCTTGAGTAACTGGCTTGATGGTTGCCGTAGGTGGTGTAAAAAGCGTCTGAGTTGGGCTAGCCACAGTCACTGTTTTTGCTTTTTGTGTTGGTTTCGGTGGCGGAGCAGGCGGAATTCCTGCAGTCGTTTGAGGTTGTTTAACTTCCGGGGCTTTATTTATTTTTGTTTCTTTTACCGGCGGAGGTGTCGGTGTCGCTGGAACTGCTGTAGTGACTTGAGGTCTTTTAGCTTCAAGGATTTTTTTAGATTCTCTCTGAAGCGCTTCTCTCTCTTGTCTTTTGATCTCCGCTTGGCCTGCTAAAGCTGTAGCCACCATTTGGATCTCTTGCTCTTGCTTCTGTTCATCTTTGTTTATTTTAGTTTTAGGGGCAGCTTGAACTCTTTCTACAGGCGTGATTTCTGATTCATCGGCTGGCGTTTTTGTTTTGTCTTTGCTACTACTGCCACCACCACCAGTTGATGGGCCGGTTCCCCCCATAAGCCATATAGGCCCTGAAGCTATGAATTGAAAGATGCCCAAAATAACTTTAATGAGAACTTCCTCCATACCATTTCTCCTTCTGCCAAGGATGGGGATTTCTTCAATTATAGCATAGGATAGGCTTATATAGTGAATATTTTATAGACAGACTTTTTTAAATTCTTATTTTTAATCAATGGGTTAATAGGTTGGGCACACGTGCCCAACAACCTATTCTGTTGGGGTGGTCTTATCTTTGTCGGCATTAGGACTGCTTTTACCATCACGGCTACGGAAGGTAATGCGACCTTTAGTGAGATCATACGGCGTGAGTTGTACAGTGACTTTGTCGCCTTTCAAGATACGGATGTAATTCTTACGCATTTTGCCCGAGATATGCGCAATAACAACATGCCCATTTTCGAGTTCAACTCGGAACATGGTATTGGGTAGGGTGTCTAGGACAGTGCCTTCTAATTCAATTTGATCTTCTTTTGCCATAACTACTTTAAGCCTTCATAATTCATTCAGTCAGCAATAATGCCCCAAAACTATACTTTACGCAAAGCTTTTAGCGCATCAATACATTAATGAGCTCCCAAACCAACCCCCCAAGTTTGGTAGGTTGGGCATATATGCCCAACGATCTATTTGTTGGGCACATGTGCCCAACCTATGACTTTACGCAAAGCTTTTAGCGCATCAATACATTAATGAGTTCCAAACCAACCCCCCGAGTTTGGTAGTTTGGTAGGTTGGGCATATATGCCCAACGATCTATTTGTTGGGCACATGTGCCCAACCTATGACTTTACGCAAAGCTTTTAGCGCATCAATACATTAATGAGTTTCAAACCAACCCCCCAAGTTTGGTAGGTTGGGCATATATGCCCAACGATCTATTTGTTGGGCACATGTGCCCAACCTATGGGGAGCCCGAGTCAATCGCCCTTCGGGCGGCTCTGTCTTTTACATACTACTTAGAAACTTCAGCCGCCGCCTGAGTAGTTGTTTGTAAGCTATCCAAATACTTATCAGCATCCAAAGCCGCCATACACCCAGAACCCGCCGAAGTCACCGCTTGACGATAAACATGGTCAGCCACATCCCCTGCAGCAAAAACGCCCGGCACACTAGTAGCCGTTGCAGCGCCTTCAAGACCACTGCGGATAGTAATATAACCATTCACCATATCAAGTTGGTTAGCAAAGATATCCGTATTAGGTTTATGACCAATAGCAATAAACGCACCCGTAGCTTCAATTTGCTTACTAGCACCGGTTTTGACGTTTTTAATACGAATACCCGTCACACCACTATTATCGCCAAGGATTTCTTCCGTAACGCAATCCCATTCAATATGCACATTACCGCCCTGAGTTTTACTAATCAGCTTATCCGCCAAAATCTTCTCAGCACGAAATTTATCACGCCTATGAATAACAGTCACATGAGAAGCAATATTAGCTAGATAAAGCGCTTCTTCTACGGCAGTATTACCACCGCCAACGACAACAACCTTTTGATTGCGGTAAAAGAAACCATCGCAAGTAGCGCAAGCCGAGACACCCTTGCCCATGAAAGCTTTCTCAGAAGGCATGCCCAGATACTGAGCGCTAGCACCTGTAGCGATAATGAGGGCATCACAGGTATAAGTATGTTCGCCCTGCAACACAAAAGGACGACGGCTAAAATCAACAGTGCGAATATGGTCGCTAATGATTTCAGTATTAAAGCGCTCAGCATGTTTCTTCATGCGCTCCATCAGAGCAGGGCCCATCAGGCCCTCGATGTCGCCAGGCCAGTTATCGACGTCAGTGGTGGTCGTTAATTGGCCACCAGGCTCAAGACCGGTAATCACGACAGGTTTCAAGTTAGCACGGGCAGCATAGACAGCAGCAGTATAGCCAGCAGGGCCCGAACCAAGGATAATTAAACGATGGTGCTTATTATTTGTCATGACAGTACCAGTTTTTTGAAGTAATTAAGAGTGGTATAGTAGACAAAGAATTTTAACGCGTAAAGCTCAGCCTACAAGCCTGAGAAAATATATTGGAGTTGACATTGAAACAAGCTACCCAAAATAGACCCATCCATAGACCCATGAACCATCGTTTGCGAGAGGGATTGCTCTTACTATCTATAGCAGTCTCATTATTGTTATTAGTGGCCTTTGTTTCCTTCGACAGTACCGACCCCGGTTGGATGGGGACAGGGACGCAAGCCCATATTGCAAACTGGGGCGGTAAAGTCGGAGCATTTTTAGCAGATGTCTTTTTGTCTTTGTTTGGCATCGTGGCTTTCTTATTTCCGCCTTTAATGATTTTTGCTTCTTGGGTAGGGATACAAGCGCATCAGCCAACGGCGCTACCACGCACAGTGCCCGAAATTATTTTCAAAGGCTTAGGTTTTATTTTAATTATTGTAAGCACCTGTGGTTTAGCAAACACAGTATTGCCTTCGCATATTGGACACATGCCCACAACAACCGGCGGTATCTTAGGTGACGTTGTGAGTTTAGCATTGTTACATACTTTTAATTCTGTGGGTTGCTTATTATTTTTAGTAACTTTATTTTTATGCGGCGTAACTTTGTTTACAGGCTTCTCTTGGTTAAGTTCCGCAGATGGTTTTGGAGCGGGCTCACGTCGCTTATGGCAATGGATTAAAACGAAGAGAGAAGAAGCGGCTGCGAAAGCAGAAGAGATCCCTGAACCAGTGAAACCGCCTGTGGTTAAAGAACAAATCGAACCTAGCTTCTTACAAAAAATCGAAGCAAAATTTAAAAAAACCGCTAAACCTAAGATAGAATTGGCTGAGCCCGAATTAATATTCCAGCCCGTTAAAAAGAAAGCCCCACCGAAAAAAATCGAATCTTCCGTGATCATGGCACCCGGCACTTTACCGCCATTGGATTTATTAAATCCGCCGCAACCTTCGCAAGGCAAAGCTTTTACAAATACCACTTTTGCAGACTTATCACTTTTAGTGGAACAGCGCTTAGCCGATTTTGGTGTAGAAGCACGCGTGGTTGCTGTGCACCCTGGCCCTGTGATTACACGATTTGAATTGGATTTAGCGCCCGGCATTAAGGTGAGCAAGATTACAGGCTTGGCGAAAGATATTGCACGTTCTTTATCTGCGACCAGTGTGCGTGTTGTGGAAGTGATTCCAGGTAAGTCGGTCATTGGTTTAGAGTTGCCGAATCAGCATCGTGATGTAGTGGGTTTGCGTGAAGTCTTAGAGTCAGAGCGTTATGAGCAATCGCTTTCACCAGTGAGTTTGGCTTTAGGTAAAGATATTTCAGGTTATCCCGTTGTTGTGGATTTAGCAAAAATGCCGCATTTATTAGTGGCAGGTACAACAGGTGCGGGTAAGTCAGTGAGCATTAATGCGATGTTGCTGAGTTTATTATTTAAAGCAACGCCTGAGCAATTACGTTTAATTTTGATTGACCCTAAGATGTTAGAGTTATCGGTTTATGAGGGGATCCCACATTTATTAACACCCGTGATTACAGATATGAAAGACGCGGCGAATGCTTTGCGTTGGTGCGTGGCAGAGATGGATAGACGTTATCGTTTAATGTCTTCGCTTGGCGTGCGAAATTTAGCGGGCTTTAATCAAAAAGTGCAAGATGGGATTAAACAAGGCAATCCAGTACCGGCTCCCAAGTGGATGGTGGATGCGCAGGGTGAAGCTGTATCATTAGAAACTTTGCCAATGATCGTTGTCGTCGCAGATGAATTAGCCGATATGATGATGGTTGTAGGTAAGAAAGTGGAAGATTTAGTGACGCGTATTGCGCAAAAAGCGCGGGCAGCAGGGATTCACTTAATTTTAGCAACGCAACGTCCTTCGGTAGATGTGATTACCGGATTAATTAAAGCGAATATTCCAACGCGTATTGCGTTTCAAGTTTCATCACGTATTGATTCACGCACCATTCTCGATCAGCAAGGCGCTGAACAATTATTAGGGCATGGGGACATGCTGTACTTACCTCCGGGTACAGGTGTACCAGTGCGTGTGCACGGTGCGTATGTGGCGGATGAAGAAGTGCATCGCGTGGTAGCGGCTTGGCAAACCTATGGTAAGCCGAATTACTTAGAAGAAGTGACTGAGGGTGCCAGTGAGACGGGTGCTGGGGGTGAAGAAGGTGAGGGTGGGGGTGAGTCCGATCCTTTATACGATCAAGCCGTGAAGGTGGTCACTGAGGCGCGTCGAGCTTCAATTTCCTTGGTCCAGCGACGTTTGCGCATTGGGTATAACCGCGCAGCCCGTATGATGGAAGATATGGAGTTGGCTGGGGTGGTCAGCAGTTCAGACGGGAGTGGCTCCCGCGAGGTGCTGGCACCGCCGCCGATTGGGGATTAATGCCCCCCCTTCCCAGCTTTCCCCCACAAGGGGGGAAGGAGCTACAGATAAGATAGTTAACTGTATCTTACTTTTCAAAGAAAACTCCTTCCCCCCTTGTGGGGGAAGGCTGGGAAGGGGGGTGCCTACATAGACCCAAAAAGATCACTTTTTAACCAATAAGTGTTGATTTGAAGTAAATATGGTGATACTCTGCGCAGGCTAGCTGTGACTATAGAATCACAGGGCATAAAATACCAACGAACGAGGCTTCAAAGTCATGTTTTCAAGTAGCTTATCTTCTATCCGTACGGCAGAAGATCAAAAAATAGTGCAGTGGCAAAGACAACATCTTAATTTGCATCAAACCTTACCGGCTTTGGTCGCACATCTATTGAATAAATTGGATGAATCTCTCCTTCGTTTCAGTACTAGACCGAAGGTGACAGTTGAAGAGATTGCGACACGCACCGCCTATATTGCTGAATTACGTCAGCTTACACCCGAACAATATCCAAGCTTAATCACAAAAATACAAAGCGGAAAAACACAATTCTCTAAAGATAAATGGGATTTACCTTTTGTGCTTTTACGAGAAGGCGAGAATATCATTCAGCAATATCATGTTATCAATAAATTAATCTATCGCCGTGAAGTCTATCTCAATTTAATAATAGCTTTAGAAAAATATCGTATTGATACAGCACAAGGCCATCAATTTTTATTTGAAACGGAGGGTGATCCCAAAGCAGCTTATCCTTATTTGATGAAGGCAGCACAATCTTCTGATGATTACTTAGGTAGTCCAGAGGCCCAATTTGAGCTAGGCAGATTATTTAGTTTAGACGTGATTCCCGTGCAAGCTAAGGATGGGGATTATTACAAAGATGCTCTGAAGTATTACGCGCTTGCAAGCGAACGCAAGCATCAAAAAGCACTCGCAAAAATAGCAAAATTATACATTAAAGGCCAAGGTGTTGTCAGGGCTGATTTTGAAATGGCGCTTTTCTATCTTAAGCAAGCCATAGGTTATGATGTGCATTTAAGAGAAAGTGAAGCACTTGAATTAGTATTATTTTTAGCGGATAAAAATGATGTAGCGGCTATTAAATATTTGCATGAAAAATTAGATTATCATCAAAAATTCTTTTTTCAAGAAGAAAAATCATGGGGTGACTTAATTAAAGCAGATGCTGCTGAGTTTTTTCGTCAAGCAAGCGAATTTGATGACGAAGGTCAGCTGAGCTCTCCAGTAGATCAATATAAGATGGCTGGCATTATGCATTTGTGTCAAATACATTTTTTAGCGGATACCGCGACTACAATGTACAAATATAGAGGCGAAGGTTATATTTTTGCGAAAGAGATACTTGTAAAAGTCTATGAGCAGCTCATTTATATTTTTGAGAATATTAAGTTAAACTATGATTTTATCAGTGTTATAGAACAATATTCACAAGCAATACAAGAGCAAAAAGAAGATAAAAAAGATGCCTTGAAGGGTTCTGCTAATTGCGAGTCGTTAAAGAGCAGAGAGGTTTCGCACATATTACCATCAAGCCATTTATATCAATTATTTCATCACGGATCTCATGGCAAGCCAAGCACTACGGATAGCAATAATAATAGTCCCACACCCTAAACTGTTTATTCGGAGCACCTATGGCAACTTATACAGCACCCAAACCTAAACAAAACAGATGGAAAAAACGCTTACTGATTCTTCCTTTGCTGGGAGAAATGCTCCAGGCTGTAGGAAACTTTGCTTTAGGCAAAACAATCATGAGAATGGTTTTGCCCGCGCAAACCTTTGCGCAGTTTAAGTTGTCTGAAGAAGATAAAAAGACCCATTTCGATAAAATCTTTTTAGAAAATAAAGAAAATAACGATTTAATTCATCAAACACACCAGGTGATGACGCATGATGGTTGTTGTTTAGATACCTTAGAGATTATTCCTAAGTCACTGGTGGGTGAGTATAAAGAAGGTGGAAAAGTTTCCATTGATCCAACGCAAAAATATATTATTAAATTTGTAGGGAATAAATCCAGCTATGCCATAGGTTTAGATGATGCCTATAAAGATGTTGATGAAAAATCGCGTCCGCGCATGCCTTTAGGTACGCCAAGCGGCACCATCAAAGAAATGATCTCAGATGCAAGAGAACTAAACTGCCGCGTGATTTTGTTTAACTATCGCGGTGTCAGTGATGATAAGAAGCAAGCTACATCAACAAATGATCTTTTTGTGGATGGTATTGCGCAAGTGCAGCGTTTGTTAGACGCAGGCGTTCCGCCAGAGAATATCTTAGTGAAAGGACATTCTTTAGGTGGTGGTATTGGTTGTGTGACGGCAGCGTATTTTGCGAAAAATAATGAGCATGTTTTTAATTATACTAGCAGAACTTTTCCTTATCTTGCTCGTTTAATTTTGGGTAATTTACGCCGTATGTTTGTGAAACCGAATAAAGACGGCAAAAAATCAGGGCACAAAGAAACACTGGGTGGAAAGATTATTGCTTTCTTAGCATGGCCTTTTGTTAAGGCGATTTTTTATCTGTCGCGTTGTGAAATCCCCGCGGCTGAGAGTTTTAGATCTATTTGGAATAAAAGATATATCACAGCAAAATCACCCGCGGCTGATATTGCAGCCAATGCTGATATTATCGATGATTCTGTGATGACACATTATGCTTCTTTGCCACAGGGTTTGCCGAAGAAAGAACGTGATATCAATGCTGAAGTGGTTGTCAAAGCTCAAGATGAAAAAGCGCAAGATATACGAACGATTGTGGATGCGCATGATGCAGGTATGCATGAGTTGGTACACCATACTAACAATATGAGTGCAAAAGCAAGTTTTCATCAATTTGTGAACGAACATTTTAAGGTTATGGGGAGCAGTGCTTATTTTGTAAGAAAAGTCCCTGGAAAAAACGAAGTTCAGTTTAAGCGCGGCAATGAATTCGTAAGTCCCGCGGTGAAGATTCATAATAGCTTGACTGCTTTGTTTAATAGAACCATTGATATAACTGTTAGAGTCATGGAGAAAGGTCGAGTCGAGCAGAAAACAGTTAAGTTTGACCGGGAAAGTTTAAGAAAATTTTTAGAGCCGATTTTGCCTGATGCACTTGTAGAAAGTGAGCGTTCAGAGCAAGACAATATTTGTTTTCTTCTCGATCGCTATACTGGTAGTTTGCATAAACATCCTCAAGTGGGTATTCATTTGCCTCCTGCTTCTCATCCCGCTGCTATAAGCGATGACAGTCAAGCGAGTTTGATCAGTGGCGCAGCTGTGAAATCGGATGAATTTGAAGGCGTTGTACCAGTGAGTCATTATGCAGCAAGTTCCCCCGCTCTTTTTGCAGCACCAGAGGATAAGGTTCCCAATGTACATTTAATAGCGATTGATGTTCGTGCATTTTATTATTATAAGTCTCATTCTGAGCTTCACCCCAAAGTAGTGGACGATATTGCTGAGAAGTGTCGACAAGCGGCGAAGGAAAATCGTAAATTTAAAATAGTCTTATATTCCCAGCGCGGTTTTCATTGTGAAGAATTTTATAATAAGTTTTTATCTTTTAAAATGCAGAAAATGGGTGAATTATTAAATGGTGAAAATCCTACAGAACAAGACTATCTTCACATGGATGAAATGATTGTGAAAGATATCTACTCTTTTCAGCAAAACGTGATCTTGGCTAACTTGAGTAATCAATTGAAAAATAAAGGTGTTACACCAAAGTATTTGGAGTTTGCTCTGACAGCTAGTTTTGTTGATACTTCTGCAAAAAATATGCTACCTGTTTTTGAAAAATTGATGGCGGATTTAGCTATTTTAAAATGTTATAATCAGAATGTTTTATTTACTGAAGTTCTGAGCTTTCCTTCGACAAGGAAGAAATTACTTGATCGATGTATGGCTGTTCTTGTCGGGCTTGAAAAAATTCTAGAAAACACCATGAGCAGAGAAGAAGTTGCTAGCTTATCGGCTGACTTTAAGGCGAATTATCTGAATATGAACACGGATCGCTTGAAAGGTTTTGTAGGAAGTTTTGATTTTTATGCAAACAAAGCAAGAGAGCGTTTTCAGTCTACTAAAAAACTAACGTATGAGCAGTTTATTGAAGGACTGACCCAGAATGAAAATCATGCTGAGTTGTGCTTGACTGTGTATGATTCAAAGAGCGCGAATATTGATGCTGTTGTTAAGCAATATCCAAAAGACAGTGAGGTGAAGTTGAGGGCTGTTTTAGTTCAAGATATCTGTTTACTTGAGCAGCGTAATTTTGAGCAGAAAGGTGGGTGTGTGATTAGTTAAGCTTTTGGTATGCCACCTAAGGTTAAGGTGCGCTGTCATTCCTGCGAAGGGGTAGGTTGGGCATATATGCCCAACGATCTACGTGTTGTTGGGCACATGTGCCCAACCTACTTCTCTACATCTGGATGGATGACACGTGTAAAGTGCTTACTTTCTAACACCCATCTGATTTTACTCAATTAATATATTTCCCTTTCCCCGCATTTAGTTCAAAATTTGCATTATAATAGTAATGGATGTATAGCTTTTGCATTGTACGGGGAGGATGCCACTATGGGTAACGGTGAATGCGCAAGACTGAGCAAATGCTCACTAGGAATGGCTTTTGGGATCGTAAAAGGCCTTTCTTTAGTGTTATTGGCTTTTGCAAGCTCTTACGGCTATGGCTCGGAGATGGTTCAACACATTGGCTCAATGATGCATGGTTATGAGCCAGGACTGATGGGCGCACTCTGGGGCTTGCTTTGGGGGTTCATTTGCGGATTTGTATTCGGATTTATCTTTGCAGCCGTATACAACTTCTGCTTATGCTATTGCCATAAATTTTGCTCGAAATAGCAAAAGGGGCGATGCTTGCAATGACAAATAAGGTTGCGAGCAGCTGGTGTGTCTCTCATAATCCAATGGGTTTTTAACCCATTGGTTTCTGTTGTTTTCTTCATATTTTTGAGAAAAAAGACTATCATTCAATGGGATGCCCTTAAATAAATGGGCGAATCCACTACAAAGCAATATAATCTGGATAAAAAAGTTGCATCAATGGCAATTATGATTTATAATTGCGCAATCACCCCAGAGGTGAATTCTATGTAAACTGTTTTTTTGAGAGGTTTATTGTGACTTGCGCTAGAATACTAAATTTTTTGCTTTGTCGATCAGGTTCACAGGTCAGTCCTGTTCTTCCGGCCGTTCCTCAGTTGGTAGAGCCAGCTCCAGCTCCAATTAATACTCAAGAAGCCGTGGGTAGCACTACCGTGCTTGATCCAGTTTTTCAAGGGCAATTACAGATTTTCGCGGATCAACGAAATATAATGCGCCAACATCGGCAGATTACTCGTGTCGAACGTCAGCAGAGAAATGCTGAATCTCAGCAGACGGATATCCAAAGAAGTCATAGCGCGCCTGATCCGGTTCTTCAAGGGCAATTAGAGCTTTTCTTTGCTCAGCAGCGAAGAAAGACAAAGCTACGTCAACAGCTGCAGAATCCTCAGGCGGTTGTTAAAAGGTTACAAGAAGGGCATCAGCAGCTACAAGATATTCCGTTAATTAAGTTTTCTAAGAAGGCATAAGAATAGAAAGATTCTGTAGCTTATGCAAAAGTGATGAGACGTCTAGCGCTACATTAGAGCAGATCCCTTTATTACGCTTTGACTTTTATCACAAAAGGGGTCAAATCTTGAAATGAGTAATACCTGTAGGTTTCCTACAGGTATTACTCATTTCAAGATTTGACCCCTTTGATTTAGGGTGATAAAGTTTGCGAACTCTTTATTTGAAAGGAAGCGCGCCCGTGAAACTAGGAAAGTTATGCAGTATTTTGAGTCTTATTTTTATTTCTTCTAATGTGATGGCTGATGTGGCGGCTAAGGTGCCAGCTAAAGTACCGGCTAAGGTACCAGCTAAGGTGTTACCGGCTGTTGAAACTGTCAGCAATCCTTGTAGTAATTCTCCTGAGATGCTTAATATTGTGAATAGACCTACTGTGGGTGATAGTGTTTGTACTGTACCTTATCTGAAGACTGTTGTGGAATTGGGTTATCAGTATCAAGACTTAACGCATTCAGCAGGTCATGCGCAGAATTTTCCGGAAGCAGAATTTCGTTTAGGTTTACCTTGGAGTAGTGAACTTGTTTTGGTATTGCCGAATTATATTCACTCCACTGTACCGGGTTATGGTTTTAGTGCAACGACTGTGGGTATTAAGCATGAATTAGGTTTTGCTAAAAAATGGGTTGCAGGGGCTGAGAGTTTAATTACGCTTCCTAATGGTAGTTCGGCTTTCGGTAGCAGAGGTTATGGTATTGCGGTGAATGGGTTGTTGAATTATAACTATAATCCTAAAATTAATTTTTCCTTTATGTTGGGTGTTACAAGTGAAACCGCTTCGGTTTTGAATGGTGGCCAACGCTTTACAAGTATTAATCCTGACATTGTTGCGACTTATTCAGCGGGTGAAAAAACCAATTTGTATGCTGAAATCTATGCGCAATCTAAAACTGCTCCTAACCAGAGTAGTGGCTCGAATGTGGATGCGGGTATTATTTATTTGCTCTATCCTAATATGACAGTTGATTTTGAATTAGGCCAACGTATTTATGGTCAGCTTGCGGGTATTAACCACTATGTGGGCGCGGGTCTGGCGGTGATGTTTTAGGTTTATAGACAAAAAAATTTGGATATTGTCATTACGAGCGTAAGTGAAGCAAGAATGTCCGTCATTACGAGCGTAAGTGAAGCAGAATGTCCGTCATTGCGAGCGCGAGCGAAGCAATCCAGGTTTTATTGTCAGCTATGCAGAACTATGATCTTAGGTTTTCGAGCTTTTGGCAATAACACCTGGATTGCTTCGCTCGCGCTCGCAATGACGGCAACGCAGTAAAGAAAATACTTAATAATTAGAGAGTTATGCTGTGTGCGTGAGTCCACTCCTTTGATTGATCAATATAGGGTATAATATACAGATCAGCCAAAGATTCTAAGGGGCTCAGTCATGCAAGTAAAACAGCAATGGCTTACAGGCTTCATTTTCAGTTTCTTTCTTCTAATTTCTACTGGTTGCGCTCAGCATCACGTTGTTGCGCCTGTCGATAATGATTATCCCTATTCTGCCAATTATGATGAATCAAAATATGTTGCTCACTTGCCACGTCAAATGGATACAGGTAATGAAAAACTGGTTTTAGTTGACCCTGTGATTCATGCTTGGGGTGCGTATGATGCAAACGGTCAATTAGTGCGTGGTGGTATTGCCACAGCGGGTGCTGATTATTGTTATGATGAAAAAAGACCTTGCCGTACTGACGCAGGGACGTTCCGTATTTATTATGAAAGGGGTGAAGACTGTGTTTCAAAAATCTACCCCATTCATAAAGGCGGCGCCTTAATGCCTTATTGCATGTTTTTTCATGAAGGCCAATCGCTACACGGATCGCCTGATAACATGTTAGTGGAAACCAATATCAGTCACGGTTGTGTGCACATTCGTATTCCTGATGCGGAATGGCTGCATGATCAATTTGTTAAAATTGGAACTAAAGTTATTATCATGCCGTATTAGTTTTTAGAATCATCAGAATCAACGGATTTCTGTATTTCTTGGCCGTTGACTTGCATATCTTTACCAAAGCCTGCAGCTGTGTTTTGGCAACCGGTTAAAAGTAAGAGATTTGCTAAAAGGCATGCTAAGACTATAGAGGTAATTTTCATGTTATTTCTCCAAGAGGTAGTTGATCTAGATATGCTACACACTTACATTATATAATCTATATTAAGGAATTGCAAAGGAGCTTAGGATGAAAAATAGCACAGTATATATTGTAGGTGGCCAACGTACACCTTTTGTTAAATCATTTACTGCTTTTGCTGAAGACTCCACACAGGATCTCATGACGTATGCTTTAATCGCTTTAGCGGATCACTATCATTTAAAAAATAAATTAGTAGGTGATGTTGCCTTAGGTGCTTTGATTAATAGCTCGAATCATTGGGGCTTAGCGCGTGAAGCGGTGTTGGGTTCTGGGCTTTCACCGTATACGCCAGCGTGTTTTATTCAAAGGGCTTGCGGAACCGGCTTGGAAGCTACTATTTTTATCGCAAATAAGATTGCATTGAATCAGATTGATTGGGGTATCTCAGGGGGTGTAGATACGAATTCGGATTTACCATTTTTGTTTTCGGATCAGTTGAGAAGTATTGTGTTACGTCTGCGCTCGGCAAAGTCTATTGCTGATAGAATTAAAATATTAACTAGCTTACGCCCCGGGGATTTAAAACCGATGGTGCCTGAAGTCAAGGAGCCGCGCACAGGGTTATCTATGGGTGAGCATTGCGAAAAAATGGTGAAGGAATGGCATATTACGCGTTTAGAACAAGATGAACTGGCGTTGATTAGCCATCAGAATGCGGGTAAAGCTTATGCAGAAGGCTTTTATGATAATTTAATTGTACCGGTTCGTGGTGTGACTCGAGATGGTATTTTGCGTGCGGATACGACGCTGGAAAAATTGGCGAGGTTAAAAAATTCTTTTGATTTTAGCCTTGCTGGGACTTTAACGGCTGGGAATAGCACGCCTTTAACCGATGGTGCTTCCGCTGTTTTATTAGCGAATGAAGCGCGCATTAAGCAAGAGTCTTTAACGGCGTTAGCAAGATTTGTTGATGCCGAGGTTGCAGCGGTGGATTATGTGGCCGGTGATGGCTTGCTGATGGCTCCGACGATTGCAGTGAGCCGTTTAATGGAACGCAATCAATTAACATTACAGGACTTCGATTATTATGAAATTCACGAGGCTTTTGCGGGGCAAGTATTATGTACTTTGAAGGCCTGGGAAAGCGATGAGTACTGCAAGAAGTTTTTGCATAGAGATAAGGCTTGGGGTTCGATTGATCGTAGTAAGATGAATGTGAAGGGCGGTAGCCTGGCCCTAGGCCATCCTTTTGCAGCGACGGGAGGCCGTATAGTGGCCTCATTAGCGAAGATTTTAAGCCAGGATAAGCCAGGGAAGCGGGGCCTCATTTCAATCTGCACAGCAGGTGGGATGGGGGTTGCGGCGATTCTTGAGGGTGTTTAGGGGCGTATATCCGTCATTGCAATGACGGGTGAGGGTGGATTTAACTTCTTCGTTCTTAATATTTCCTTAATGTTTGTATGTTATTTTGCCCCTAAGACTTGGTATAGGTCGTGGTGGCTAATAATCATATAAAACGAGCGGGGATTTAAGAATGAATAGTTCACATCAATTACAAGCAGGGCCTCAGCCTATTGTGGTCAAACATCAGGTTTCTGCTAATGGAGCGACCCCGCCGCGGGCAGATGGCATGGTTAGATTAGCCCATCGTGTCTCATTACCGGGTTTCACTTATAATGCTGGGGGTTCTAATGCTGGCTATGGCGCTTACTCCAGTATACAGAATAGATATAATTATGATTTATTTTTTCAACCTAATTTAGACACTCCCCGATTAGAGATTTCTTTCATACCTCATGAAACTGAGTTTGGTAAAAACGGAAAGGTTGATGTCGGCGCTCTTCAAATAAAGAAAAATTTGTTAATTTTAAAATTAAAATCAGATCGGTTCTCTTGCCCAATTCCAGAAGCCTGTTTGAAAGATCCAAAGCCTGAACAAAAAGATGTTGCTGAAGAAACAAAAGATGAAACTCAGATGACCTTAGTACTCACCGATGTTGTTTCGATTTTAAAATTTTTGCACATCATTCGTTTTGAAGAAGAATATCCAACTCCGCAATGGGTTAAAAAAACAGAGCCTAATAAGCTAGATCTTGATGTCGATGTTATCAATACAGAAATTCAGTTGTATGAAAAGTATAAGGCTACACAGGCTGTTGCTAATTGGAAGCAGGAACAACTTAAGTTAGTTACCGATTTCGCCAATAAAAAGCATCCTAATAATAAAAGTGAGATTGCCGCATATATCACACACTTTAGTCCCATTTCAATTGTGCGTGATCCTAAGGTTAATACAGAAGAAAAGGGAATAGCATTGACCAATGGGCATACTACTTCGTCCAATGGACTTTTTGCGAGTGCTCAGATACTTGTTAATCCAGGGTGCCCTACAGATGCGAAACAGTTAGAGCAGATTGAGCAAGCTCAGAGTAGCATCGCAATTTATCTCAGTAATGTTGTTACAAAAGAAGATGGCAAATTACAAAAACCAGGACACTTAAAAGGGGTTTCTAAGTTGACTCCTTTTAAAGGTTATCGTAAAGCAACGGCTTATAATGTCTTACTTGAAATTTGTAAAAATGATTCCTTGCAAGGCAATATTGTGCTTTATGCTTTGCTATGTAATGCGGGCCCGACCTTATCTAAAGCCGTATCAGAACAATTCTTGAGTATTTCAGAGAAAGCATTTTTGCAAGGTTCAGTAAAAGATTTAAAGAAAGCAGCCAAGGCGGAATTAAAAAAACGCATAGAGGCTGCCTTACCTAAAGAAACTAAGTTTAGCTTTTTAGAAAAGGGCTTGATTGCTGATATTTGTACTTGCTCGGAGAAAAAACCAGGAAAAGATCGTGAAAAATCATTAGGTGAAGTTCAGTTAGCACTTAAATTTATTTCACAGCCTAAGGTGGCTGATGAAAAATTAGATTCTCTGGATGAGGGTGATTACCCCTTAGCCTCTATTGCGGTAGATAATGCTATATCAAGTATCGCGAATTATATTGAGGAGATTCGCAAACAGAAGAAAGAGAATGGCGAGTTAGAAAAGCCCAAACATTTGAAAGGCGCTGCTAAATTATTTACTC
>Ga0206955_1122_pt1 | contig 20235 bp, 17 predicted proteins | sample Alteio_BWOrgHeat_34_FD_153247 | JGI IMG/M metagenome (GOLD analysis project Ga0206955, IMG submission 153247) | Enriched cells from forest soil in Barre Woods Harvard Forest LTER site, Petersham, Massachusetts, United States -... | ecosystem: Environmental > Terrestrial > Soil > Temperate forest >...
ATAAATCCTTTGCCTTTTCAATCCGGAGATTAAGGAGGTATTCGTGTGGTGTTAGTCCGACCGATTTCTTAAAAACGCGAAGCAGGTGAAAAGGACTCAGGTAGGCGATGGCGGCCAGATCCTGCAGCAGGACTTTATTGTGAATATTTGCCCGCATGAATTCGATCATACGTTTAATATTGATATCGGAACGCAAGTAAGCCTTGGGCGTCCAGGAATCAGTTTCCGAATAATTCGTCAGCAGATAAGTCATCAGGTTATAGAAGCTGTCTGCAACGCACAAATCGCCGGGAGATTGAGCCAGGCGGTTGTAAAGTTTTCCCAGCAGATATCCTGCATGCAGATCGAGTTTGCATTTTTCAGTAAAAAATATTTTGTGCCCGGGGTGGTTATCGTCATTAACGGCAAAAAGTTGCTTCCAGATATTTTCGCCCGGATAAAATATTTTGTAGGTCACCGGAGTTTTCTCAGTGCAGGAACCGGTATGCACTTCGCCGGGATTCATAAGAGTCAGCCTATGGGGGCCGGCAGAATAATATTCTCCTTCACAGAAAAATTTATCGGTGCCTGCCTCTACATACTGAACAAGGAAACTTTCGTGAAAATGTTTTGGGAAAGAAAAATTTGCATAGGATACTGAATAGAATTCCAGTCCCGGTATCTGTGGGCTGTTTAATAAGGAGGAGGAAAGGAATTCTGTTTTTTTCATAAAGAATGGATTAAGATAGTTTGCTATCATGGGATACTCGCGCCGTTCAAAATATTTATGAATATTTTCAGAAGGCTTCAGGCGTCCACCTGTACATCATGTAGTGGGCCGTTTCTTTGGCGATATCCTGGCTATACATTCTTGCGAGAAGATAAAGAGAGCCGTCGATGCCTGCTGAAATGCCTTCAGTAGTGATGATATTGCCGTTGTCGATAAATCTTTTGCCTTTGACGACAGTCACTCTTGGATAATCTTTTTGAAGTCCGTCCTGGCAGCAGAAATGAGTTGTTGCTTTTTTGCCATCGAGCAGACCAGCATTGGCGAGGAGAAAAGCGCCGGTGCAGACAGACATTATCGTTGCATTGTTGGCGGCGGATTGTTGAATCCATTCTTTGACCTTATTGTCTGCCAGCGGGATCCTGGTATCGCCTCCGGGCAGTATAATGATATCGGGTTTTGGACAGTTGGCGATGCTATAGTTAGGTTTAATTTTCAGGAAATTATTGCTGAGGATTTCATTTTCGTCAACAGCAACGGTATAGACATTGAAAAGATTTTCCTTGTTGGATTTTGCTTTGGAAAAGACTTCTGCGGGACCGGTAAAGTCGAGGATCTCCACGGCCTGGTGGATGAAAATGGCGACATTCTTCACGGGTTTATCCTGGGCGCCGGCAAGATGAGGTGCGGACAGGAGAACAGCGAGGGCGGAAAGGCAAAGCATGGATTTCATGATGTATAAATTTTGGGAAGGAATAGAATGATTCATCAAAACTATTGACTTAAACTACTGTGGTCTGGTAAAATCTTGCTATTGGGATAAGCGGTTCCGGCTCATGACGATATGCGGCAATAGCTGATAAAGATTAGGTTTTTTACAGTTAGCCAAACTCGCTTATATTTGCAGTCCTGAAAAAAGGGTCTGCCCGGGTGGCGAAATTGGTAGACGCACTGTGTTCAGGTCGCAGCGCTCGCAAGGGTGTGCTGGTTCGAATCCAGTCCCGGGCACTAGGAGAAGAGCGGAGAGCGGAGAGCGGAGTGCGGAGTGCTTCGCTTTCCACTCTCGCTCTCCACTCTCGCTCTCCGCTCTCCGCTCTCCGCTCCACACTCTCCCTCTCCGCACTCGCTCTTATTTTCCTCCATTCTATACTGTTGTTATTCTCGTTTCATTATTGCTTTTATACTTTTCGGATTTAGGCTTTTTAGGCTTATTTCGTAAAAAAACTGGAATGTTTTCCTACGAAAACTTGGAAGTATACAAAAAAGCATTTTATGTAAATCAACACATACATCGCCTACTTAAGCAGAATTCCAACATTGTCTCTTATGCCAAGATTCAACTGGGAAGAGCGAGCCTTAGCATTATGCTCAACATTGCAGAAGGGAGTGCCAAATTCAGTAATAGAGATAGAAGAAATTTCTATGTAATAGCGAGAGGTTCGACATTTGAATGTTCTTCTCTTGTGAGTTTTCTATATGCTGAACAAGAAATAAATGCTGAAATGAAAGAGCTGCTATATTCTTTATATGAAGAAATCTCCAGAATGCTGTTTGCGATGATCAAAAATTTGCAGACAAATTAAACACGTTTTTTCCCATACTGCCGAGAAGAGTGGAGAGGGAGAGCGGAAAGCGAGGCACTTCGCTCACCACTCTTCGCACTTCGCACTCCGCTCTCCACACTCCGCATTCCCTCTCCGCATTACCAATTCAGATAACGGAATCTGCCCGGCTGCAAGCCAATTGTAGAGAGCACGAGCAGCATAAGAAACAAATACCAGATGAAAATCAGCAGGCTTGCATATGGTTTTCTGAAATATTTGAGCAGCCATCCATACATCATCGGAAAATTTGTTTGAATGTTGTGCTTAATGAAGCGATGTTCTCTGACCCGATCAACACGCAACTGAATGCGAACGCATGAAACACCCAGATCCTGCCGATCCAACGACCGAAAGGATGATTATTGATAAACCCCGAAAAAGCCGGCATGAGTTTTCTCGACTGTACTGCAAAAAGAATCAGCAGCGCCTGAACCATGCCCCAAAGAATATATCGGAAAGATATTTCATGCCAGAGTGCTAAAACCAGCATGGATGCAATCAATGCGAACCGGGGGTTTCTTGATATTGCCGCAAGAGGTTGGAATACATAGTCTCGACACCAACTGGATAAAGAAATATGCCATCGCTTCCAAAACTCCTGCATATTCGTTGCAAGGAAAGGGGCATTAAAATTTTCTATTACTCTTATGCCCCAAATCAATCCCATCCCAATTGCCAAATCGGAAAATCCGGCAAATTGAAAATAAGCATTGCCAGTGAAAGCAATGATATCCAAATAAAGTTTCAGAACATGGGAATCTGCATGAAGTGCGAGCAGAGTCAATTTGTTATTGCAAATAAAATTCCCGAGGAAATTGATTTTCACTAGTCCGTAGAGCAAGCGCTCCATGCCCTCGGAGAACATGGATGCATCCCATTTAAGTCTTCTGAGGCTCCGCTCAAAATCAGGCATGCGGTGAATGGGTCCAATCAACATGACAGGCAAAAAAAATAAATACTGGAAGTATTCAAGGAGGGATGGTTTTTGTATAACTCCTTTGTAACAATCAAAGGCAACATGTACCTGGCGAAAAGCGTAATAAGACAAGCCCAATGGAATGATCCAGTGATCCAACTTGTAACCTGCTTTATAAACAATAAGCGGTAAGAGTGGAAGACAGATGCTGAGGAGCAAGGCAAATTTTTTATATTTAAAATAGTTATTCTTCCAGATCAGCCATTGAAAAATGGCAACGAATGCCATAATGAATACCGAAATAGGAGCTATGTAAGAAATAATTATGATTGTGATCAGTAACATTAACTTAGTTCTCCAATAGTTTGCCAAATGCCACACCACTGGAGAACTAAGAATAACAACTGCTATGAAAATTAACTGGAGATTCATAAAGAACTTAATTGATGTGCCAATTCCTTACAAAAAAATTGTGAGAAAATGGCGGAGCCTTTTTGATTCATGTGCGTAAAATCATAAAAATAGCTGGTGTCCAGTTTTAATTGCGGATTATAATAGACCGCGAAAACCTGCTGTCTTAAATAATTCAGATTGAGATTGAACTTACTTGTATCTGCTCCTTTCCATTTTTTCAATTCTTCAGAGGCTTCAATAGGAAAATTGATCAGAAGAATTCGGGTTCCTTTGGCCTGCCACTTCGCGGCCAGATTGCGAAAGGTTGAAAGGTCCGAAGTATCGATCATTCCGTCTCTTCCTGCGTCTACATGAGCATTTTCAATTCGGTTTGAAACTGGTTTCTCATCCGGAGCATAGTGTTTGTCTAGCGGTTTGAAAGAAATCATTCCCCGAAAAGTCCGCAGGCATGCTACCAGGAGAGGTTCCTGGATTGGGCGGTAAAATAACATATTCGCTTCCACCACCACCCAATCTGGTTTTAACTCTTCAAGCAATTTCATATTATCGGTAAGAGAAGATATGGTTGAAGCCACTTTCCATACTTTTAGAACGCTAACCGACTGGCCGCATCTTTCCTGAATGCATGCCTCCAGTTGCTTACTACTGTCCAGCCCGCATTGAACCAATGAAGAGCCAAGCACAAGAATAATCCGCTTTCCCCTGGCAGAGGCAAATTGTCTTTTCAGATAGGATTCTCTCGATGAGTATTCATTTTTACGTGAAGATCTTTCAAGAAAGTACAGCGAAATCAGGATTAGGATAAGAACAACCCCTAACATTACCCAGATCTTAAGGGGTGGGAATTTCTTTTTTGCCTGCTTATCCATGTTTCGTTTTGATAAGCTCTGTTGCTTTTTGGATACTATTCAGAGTGATAACTTCTGCAGTATTGAAATGGATCTTAAAATGATCTTCCAGGGAAGTTATAAAAATCAGATGCGCCAATGAATCCCAGCCCGCCACAGTTTGTGAAGTATCCCGCAAAGAAAGTCTTGAAACAGGAACCTGGAAAGATTCTGCTGCGATGTTCAGCACATCATCTGCATAATTTCCATTATTGACAAGTTGCTTCTTCAATGATTCTCTGCATAATTCTTCTCTCAGCTCATTCACCAGTACCTTACCAGATACGCCCTTCGGCAGGGTGGAAACAATATGCAGGCGGGCAGGAACTTTTTTTTCTTCCAGCAATTCACGGCAATGTTCAACAATCTCAACATTTGTTGCAGAATATCCGGGCTTTAGTACAATTGCAGCAACCAGCATTTCACCAAACACTTCATCCGGCACGCCCAGGGCACAAGCTTCCGATACAGCAGGATGTTCTAATAGACATTCAGTGACTTCCTCGGGCTGAATATTTATTCCACCGGAAATGATGAGGTTCTTTTTGCGTCCACGGATGGTCACAAAACCATCTTTATCCCTGGATGCCAGGTCGCCGGTATAAAACCAGCCTTCTTTGATTGCTTCTTTTGTCTGAGCGGGGTCAGCCCAATAATTTTGTATGACATGAGGACCCTGGACACATAATTCTCCAATATGTCCGGCCCCGAGTTCTTCTCCGGCTTCATCTATAATGCGGATGCGGCAATCAACAGGTTTGCCGACAGTGTATTTTCGGTAAGTTTCCGGCAAGGGTCCGCAGAACAAGCTTCCTGCAACTGTTTCTGTGAGCCCATAAATATTTGATAGCGGAACCTTGAAGATAGCTTCAAATTTATCCCACAACGCAGCTTCGAGATGAGCAGATACTGAAAGTATGGCTTTGAATTCGGGATATTGGAAACTATCTTCGAAATTTTCAGAGACCTGCAGGATCATATTCAGCATGGCGGGAACCACGAATACATGCGATATACTATTTGCATAGCAATAATCCAGTAAAAAAGGAATTTTCGCAATGGAAAAACGGAAAGGATTGTGCCATGTGCATCCCACATAAGCAGCCAATAGCGGACCTTGGATACACCCGTCTGCATGACACAAAAAGAGTTGATTCAGGATCGTACTGTTTTCATTCAAACCATATATTTTTTTCAAGGTTGTGAGATGAGCTTCGAGATTACCGTGAGTAACCGAGACCCCTTTAGAATCGGCCGTGGTTCCGGAGGTAAAAATAATATAGGCCACGAGGTCGGGCGAGGGAGTTTCAGGAAATCGGGTTATCGGCATTGCTTTTTCGAGCGTCGATAAATAATCATTGACAGAAGATTCCGTTTTGCTTTTTTGGAGGAATTTGGAGAGCATTCCGGCCTTTAAAGTACTTTCTTTCCTGTGAGGAAGAACAACGATCTGATCAGAAGAAGAAATTTTCCAGTTGTCCAATGTTTCCTTATCTGCTATTATGCATTTTGGATTCGTTCGCTCCACGATGCGTCTGGCTCTTGGAGCTTTCGATTCCGGATCCCCTATCACAACCGCTATTCCATTGGCAAGTGCCGCTATAAAAAGCGCACTCATTTCGCTTTCATCGGAAATGGCCAGGAAAATCCGGTCACCCTTGCGGATCTTCAGAGATTCGAACAGGCCCGAAATCTGCCTGATTCTTTGCTGAAGCCATTGATAGGAATACGCTCTTTCCTGAGACTGCAGAAAAGTTTTTTGTATGACTTGGCCAAAAAGATTTTGCAACATATTTTGTCCGGATCATTTTAGCATTTCAAAATAATTATTCAGTAATTCTTTTCTGAGCACTTTATTATGATTGCCTCTCGGGATGTGGTCTACTGTTTCAATCAAAGTGGGGATGGCGTAAGAACCGATACTTTCCGCCACCCTTGCTTTTATGCTGGTGATCAAATCTTCAGTGCTTTTCATTTCAGCAGGAACTATGAAGATGGCAATCGACTCCTTTTCATTTTCACAAAGTGCGCATACAGTCCAGTCAGACAATTCAGGGATTTGTCTGATCACTTCCTCTACTGCCGAGAGCTCGATTCTTTGACCGGATGGCAATTTAACAATGTCGGATAATCTTCCGCATAAACAAAGACTTCCATCTTCTTTGAGAAAAGCAAGGTCTTTGGTGTGAAACCAGCCATTCTTCAAACTATTGAGTGATGCTTTTTCATTCTGATAATATCCGCCAAATACAGCAGCACCATAAATGCATAATTCTCCCGTGACACCTGTCGGGACCTTTCTACCCTTCTCGTCAATGATCTTCACAAGACAATCGATAGGGCTGCCGATACTCCCATCATCTGATGATTCAAACCCCGGAGGTTCAGCTATACAAATACCAGTCGTCTCGGTTAATCCATAGTAGTTAAGAATTGATGTACCTGTTTGCTTCTTCCATTTTATTCTTAGTTCCTGCGATAATTTGTTGCCTGTGCTCAACGCCAGCCGGATGGAGCCCAGCGCCCTGGGATTTTGAGGCACTCTCCTGGTAAGAGAAAGCAATTGCATAAAGAACAATGGGTTGGCGGTAACGATGCTGACATTTTCCTTAACGATGGTCTGAAACTGATCATTGATATCATTTCTCCAGCCGGGAACAATACAACATGCTCCCACTTCTGCGATAGCTACAGTAGCATGCCGAAGACTACTCATGCATTCCAGTCCACCCAAAGCAAAATAGCGATCGGTTTTCTTCCACTGATAGGTTTCTGTCATCACGCGACCCGACCGAATTAGCTGTGCATGCGATATCGGAATTCCTTTCGGATTATCTGTAGAGCCGGTAGTCCAGAGAATTACAGCAATATCATCAGGCTCAGGATTTATTTCAAGACCAGCATCGTAATTGCAGGAAGATGACAACCATAAATCAAAAGAAAAGCTGCTGTTGTAGGCGGGGTCGGAAAGCTGATCCGTCATGATCACTTTAAAAGAAACCGAATCATGAATTGATGTGAAAAAAGAAGGATCCACAAAAGCGATCGAAGGCTGAATAATGTTCACATAATCCTGTATGCGTTGAGAGGCTTCTTTTGATGAAATTGGGACGACGATCATGCCAAGGCTGACTGCCGCCCAGAAAATAAGCATGCTCTCCGGATGCAAGTCGCCACAGATCAGAATTTTGTCACTCTTACGCAACCCTTCATGCAACAATGCTTTTTGAAGCAGCACAATTAATTCATCTGCCTGGGTATAAGTAAGTGCTCCCTCCTCTGTTTTGACCCATGTCTCATCCGCGTAAAAGTGTACTGCCTGTTGCCAGAACGACTTTAGATCATTTTCTTTTTTTTCTAAAATATATTTCTGATGGCCTAGTAAAGTTTGCAACCGGAACCCGGTTTCATCCACGGGAACCGCCTGGGCAAGTTCAAGGTTCCAGGCCGTTTCCAGGATTTCCTGTATCCTCGATTTTTTGATATTTGTTTTCCCCATTATATTCTTCAGGCTAAGTCCCTGGATGGCCCAATACAAGACTTCTATGATATCCTGATCCAGTTTTTTACCAATACTTTTTTGAATCCTTCTGGCATAAACAGAATGCCTTTCGAGTAATTCCTCAATGAGGGGGCCGTAAAGTTTTTCGTTTATTACAATCTTTTGGCTGACTGGATCAATAGCAAGCAAAGGATTTTGCAGAAGATACATATTCATCCAATCCTTCTCATGTCCCCTCCAAGGTTGAAGATAAGGCTGGCTCCCGGCCGGAAGCCAGGCAACACAGGCATTATAATCTTTGTGATCAGGTTCTGAACAGAGTATTTTTTTCTTTTCGGGGCTAAAATCGTTCCAGCTAAAGGTGACTGGTTCGGATAGTACGAATCCAGATCTGCCGGTTGATTTGGAAACCTGGGAGAAAAGAAAGTCATAATCTTTTCCGTGGAGTTGCCTCATGCCACGTTCAAAAAATGGATCAGGTTCACTATTGGTCAGGTGGACATGGGGGAAAACGATGGCAGCAGAGGATTTGGCGATTCGATGAAGTTCGGCGAGTAATTCCGGCTGCTGGAAGCGGTGTAACAAGTCCATTCCAATGATGGCGGATACGCTATTGCTTTCAATGGGAAGCGGACGCAGGAAATCAGCAAAAAGCACAGTATGATTTTGGCGCCTTTCTCTGGACATCCAATAATTAAAACCTTTGTATCCTAAGATATCTTTATCGCCTTCCCAAACAGTAACAATCTCTTGTTCCGGGAACCAGCCCGCCAGCATACTGGCGGTCCAACCACTGCGGTCCCACAGGTTCAGTATGGTATCACCTGGCTTCAACTGTTCTCCAATATAATTCACAAAAGGAAACAAAGCTTTGAAGGCTTCGTTGAATGGTTGAAAGCATGCATAGATATCCAGGGATGGATGCCTTGCCTTTCGGCGGAGAAATTGACAGTATTTATGTTTGTTCCCGGAAAGGTAATTACCCAGCGCAATGAGTTCAGGGCCACGATCCGGAAGCAATAAATCCTTCTTATCACCAAAATGCAGGTGACCGACATACGGGTATGAAGAATATTGATCAGAAATTAATTTCCAGCCTGCATATTCCATAGCAAGACAATTATATATAGAAATTTGAATACGAGCGTCTTCAACTAGGAATTGGAATGGTAGGAAGGATATTGAGGGTAAAACTACTTTTGAAGGATATTAAAGTCTTCAGATTGGCGAAAGTTCCAAAATAGAACTAAATATCGACTTTTGCAAGGGAGCGTTTTCACTTATAAGATCCCCATATTTTCTGGTTTTCAGGTTTGACACCAGGAGAAGACTGGAGAGGGAGAGCGAGAGTGGAGAGGGAGGCAATTCGCTCTCCACTCTCCACACTCCGCTTTATCATGGCTGCTGCATAATCTTACATTAAAAAGTCTCCTGTATATTAAAATAAATGCCGCTGGAAGATAACCCTCTTCCATAATCGACGCAGATATTGGTTCTGTCTTTCTTGTTCATGTTAATCCTCAGGCCCACGCCATATCCAGGCGCCAGCGAAGAGAATAGTGCCTGACCAGTAGTAGGATTGCTGGCTGTCGTCACATTCGCAAATGCCACTGCTCCAAATAATCCGTTTCGTGAGATTGTTAAGCGGTACTCAGTTTCGCCATACATCATATTATTTCCGCGGAAACGTCCCTGCACATATCCCCTGCCCGACCTGCCATAAGTATCCCAGCCGATAGAAGTCAATGCCAGGTAAGGAACATTTCCGCTGGCAACAAACTCACCCCAAAGCCAAAAGGCCAGGACATTGTCGGGCCTGCTTTTTCTCAAGGAAACATAATTTCGCCATTCGTAGTAAAGCATGGTGCTATTTTGGCTACTCCCAAAGATTGTTTGATTAAGCCTGAATTTTAGGTTGAAATAATAACCCTTGTTAGCATCAATCGGATTATCCCGGTTATCGTGTATAAAATTCAGGGACAGGCCATTGGTGGAATAATGAGTTGGATCAAATCCGTATTTTTTGGAATAAAAATAATTCGAAGTAATAAAAGTATTGGGGGTGTCCAGCTTTAAGGACTCATCAACGATGGAGCTATGGTTATCAATATTGACACCCAAACCTACAAACCAGTGCGGAAAGACTTGAGTTACTACGGTCTCATAAAAGCGCAAATAATTAAACTTCATGGGTTGTTCGAGAACCGATCGTGTGACATTGATGCCGCCGATATTAAAGGTCCCGGTAGAATTCAATCCATAAATACCAAGTCCATACGTTGGCTGTGTGAAAATTAAAAACCGGACGTCCCCCGGAATATACCATTTGTTTCCAGGCAGGAAGATAGAAGATCTGACACATATGAGTACCTGACTCTTTGTAGTCAATGAAACAGAACCCAGAACGGAAGACAACTGAGTACTTTTGGGATCCCCCAGCAATTTCGACACACTTACGGCTGCACCAATTACATATCCGTTCGCCGGGCCGTAGCCCATAATAGGAAGCAGGGAAATGTTTGTAACGCCCTGTACAAGGCTATCAGTCCTGGGAGGCCCCTTCTTGTTGAAAATATCCTTAATTACATCAATCAGGTCAATCGGATTGACAGTATTCTGGGCAATGGGTTTGGGAGGCGGATTCTGAGCAAAACTCTGAATGCGAAAAGCAAATAGAATTAAAGCGACAAATATTCTCTTGCTAAATGGTGAAATGCAAATCAAATGACCTGATCGTTTTACCTCATACATAACATTACCCATTTGATTTCAAATACTACATTTATTTACAGCTTCAACACAAATTATTCAGCGATTTACTTGGTCGCCTTATAACTGGTCAGTTTTCTAAAGGTAGTCTAGTCGTCTTTCATATTCAAAAGGATCAATTGTATTTCAGATCTAATCCTAATACGAAGGGCAGATTGGTTGATTACCTTATTGAGGATATTTGACCCGGGAAGAGAAACTTGAAGATCTGACACCATTTGAGAAGCCGCACACGCAAAATTTAACCTGGCATCGGAGTACTCTGGTCGGCGCATGATCCAAATAAGTAATTAGAACACTTTTTTCTTTTTAAGAAGAGCTTACACGCAAGATATAATCTGGGCAAATGCACGCGGTTATCTAAATAAAAAACACCGGGAAAAAATATTTCCAGGTGCTTGTTATTATTTGCAAACGGGACTGATTCTAGAGCGAATGTCATCGTCCAAATTAGCAATTCAATCAGAAGTGGGCCTTCCCGGCAACTAAAATAATCCGAGGCGAAGTTTCTTTTTCGTATTCATTCAACTGATAGTCACCGAATACCTGTTCTACCTGCAATCCATGTTTTGCGAACCTGTAGTAAAAATCATCCAAAGAATATTTTCGTACGCGTTCAGTATATTCAATTGGTTCACCCAATATATCTTCTCCGATCGCGATTTTTTTATAGAAGTATTTTTCGTCGTTCCATCTTGTGATCGAATATACAATTCCGTCTATCTCCTTTTGTTCTGATGCAATTGTCTTTTTCTCAGCGAATGGTGCATTAATATAATCCATCATCAACATTCCACCCGGTTTAAGTGCCCGAGTGATATTGCCAAGCACGACATCATCGTCCTCGGGATTGTCGAAATAGCCAAAGCTGGTAAAGAAACTCAGTACAAAATCAAAATAGCTTTCACCAAACCGGGTCCTCATATCCTGACGATAGAATCTCAAAGAATCATTCTGCCATTTTCTTGCTTCACGAATGCTGGAAGACGCAAGGTCAATTCCTGTCACATCAAATCCCTTTGATGAAAGATATTTACTGTGACGGCCATTGCCGCAACCCAAATCGAGCATACAGGCATTTGGACCTGGCTGCAACTCTTTAATAAGTTCATCGATAAAGTCTGCTGCCTCCTTTTCGTTCCTTTCTGAATATAATTTGTGATAAAAGGAGGAATTGAACCATCTCTTAAACCATTCGCCGCCGTGACTCTTTAATAAGATCTCATTTTTGATTTCACCTGTCATAGAATAATTTTTTGCCCACAAAAGTATCTGGCCGGAGAAGCCCGTCCATTGACTTAAGTCAAGAAGCAGGGAAAATTATTTTTTTAAGGCTGCTTTTCGCCGTATGCGGCTCACTGTTTCGGGGGCGATGCCAAGATAGGATGCCAACATGTGCTGGGGTACACGTTGTGCGATGCCGGGATATGTTTTAATGAAATCATAGTAACGCTCTTCTGCGGTTGCCGCCAGGGAGTTGACGATTCGCTTTTCTTTGGCTTCTACCCTTTTTTGAATGCCTTTTTGGAATCCCTTTGCATAAGCGGCGACGTTCTCCAGCATCCTGACATGACCGGGGCGGTCGATGATTAATGCGTCAGTGTCTTCGATCGCATCTATAAAAATACCAGATGGAACATCTTCCGTTCCTGCGGGTCTTGTACTTATCCACCAGTTTTCAGGTGCAAATTGAATGACATGTTCTTTGCCTTTGTTATCGACCATATAACTTCTCAAAAAACCTTTGCAAACAAAAGCGGCATATTTTGAAATTTCGCCTTCCCGTAAAAAAAATTCGCCCTTCGGGATGTGTTTTGCAATGAAAATTTCTTTCATCAATTCAATATCCTCGTTGCTCAATTGACCATTGCGTTCAATATAGGTTTTCAAGACGTCGAACATTCGAATTATTGAGAAAGCAAAATTAGCAATTGTTTTTTTCTTGATGCAGGGGAGGAAAATATCATCTTAAAAAGTCAGGAAAACGGTTTTGCGAGGTTTTTTTCGGTCAGATTTTCCGAAAAAAACGAACGGTGTCCTACACCTGTTCTTAAACATGCAATTTCATTTTCAACATTTCTTCGAGAGAGGTGTCAAGAAACACAGAACAAGATTACGTCACCAATCTTAATTTCTTTCTTTAATTTACAAATAGACATCCACTCTAAAGTTGTTCTTTGGCTTCACTGGATCTCCGGTGCCTGATTTTTTGTTCGAAAACACCCCGTTAAGACACGGTATTTTTCACTATACGCACAATTAATTTGGGGGTTTCATTCTACCTGTTGACCTTTACCTAAGTTCTTCGCAATTCTTATGTGAACCCCAAATTTTCCCGCCACCCCTTTTAACCGGCACTACCATTGCAACGGATTTGTTCAAACACATTTTTCTCTGACCTAGATATTCATAAGACCGCCCCAAGATTATTTTCTTCGCGCCGAATGAGAACATGGACATTGAATCGCATTTTCAATAACCTCTAAACATTCTATTTATGAAAAAGTATTTTTTCATGCTGCTGGCATGGATCCTGTTCGCATTTCCTTCCCCTGCACAAAACGTAGCTATTAACGAAGATGGTTCTCTTCCAAATCCTCACGCCATTGTTGATATTAAATCTTCCACCAAAGGCGTGTTGATTCCCCGCATGAGCACCTCGGCCCGTCTTGCGATTCCCAATACACTCGGTCTGATTGTATACGACACCAACACCGGCTCCATTTGGTACAATACAGGAAACCTATGGATCGATTTAGGAATTGGCAATAATTCGAGTGCCTGGCTGCTGAAGGGAAACAGTAATGCTCAGGATAAGGTCAATTTCCTCGGAACTACCAATAATGCTCCATTAAATATCAGAGTGAATAATCAACCATCAGGTTGCATCGATCCAAAAAGAAAAAATGCTTATTGGGGATACCTGGCGGGCAAGTCAGACAGTATTGGTACGAACAATGTGGCAATCGGTTACCAGGCACTTGCCTCAAGCAAATTCGGATACAGCAATGTAGCGATCGGAATCGACGCCATGTATCAGGATGAAGAAACGAATAATTCGGTTGCAATAGGCGATTCAGCCTGTTACCACGGCAGTGGTTTTCAAAACACTGCAATTGGTTCGAAATCTTTATTCTCGACCGGAGGCTCGAGGAATACTGCCGTCGGATATCAGACACTTTATGCAAATCAGTCTGGATACGAAAACGTAGCGATTGGAAATATAGCGCTCCTTAACAATACGACCGGGGTTGATAACACAGCCATCGGGGATGATTGCATGGCCAATAACACGTTTGGTACATACAATACTGCTTGCGGCTACTTTGCTCTCTGGAGTAATATTTACGGTCAGGCAAACGCAGCTTTTGGTGAAGGAGCTTTGGCTTCCAACACTTCGGGTATTTTTAATACAGCCGTTGGATGCAATTCCCTTAGCTTAAACACTTTCGGGAATAATAATACAGCCATCGGAATAAATGCGGGGCCTGCAGTCGCCGGACTCAACAATACGGTAGCCCTTGGAGCAGGCGCCTCCGTTGATGTAGACAATAAGGTGAGGATCGGAGGTTCCGAAATCACAGTTATTGAAGGCCAGGTTCCTTTGACAACTCCCTCAGATGGGAGATTCAAATTTAATATTCAGGAAAATGTAAAAGGACTTGATTTTATCCTTCGACTAAGACCTGTTACTTATCAGTTCGATGTAAGAAAACAGGATGATTTTATAAAGGGAAATATTACTCCTGAACAACTTAATTCCTATGCTTCACAAGCGGTAAATAACCAAGCCGCTCAGTTGATTCGAACCGGCTTCATAGCACAGGAAGTAGAGCAGGCTGCAAAAAATGCCGGATATGATTTTGACGGCATTAAAATACCAAAAACAGAAAGAGGATATTACAGTCTTAGCTATTCAAGCTTTGTGGTACCGCTGGTCAAAGCCGTGCAAGAACAGGAAAATATAATCCTGGAACAAAAACAGGAAATTAATTCGCTTCAAGCGCGTGTCGCTAACCTTGAAAGAAAGATTGATGAAATAACAAAATGGATTCAGTCCAGCCATTGATCAGTTCCTAATTATCTCGATGATTAAATCTACAATCATGAAATCTTCTATTTATAAAATTGTAATTCCGGCAATCTTCTTTTTTTGCCCTGTGAAAGAATCTGAGGCGCAGGGAATCAAACTTACAGAAGGAGTGTATATGGTGATAAGAGGCAATCCGTCAATTGTGCTGAACAATGCGGGATTCATCAACAACGGAAATTTTGTGTCCGACAGCGAGAACATTGTAATTGCCGGCGACAGGGAGCACGCTTCATCATTCATCTCGGGAAACAGAGCGATGTCCATTTATAATATATCAATTAATACTAATCCCGGATCGGTCGATTTGCAGAACGATTTATTTGTCAACGGAAATATCAGCCTTCTCAATGGAATATTGCAACTCAATAACAATACACTTGATCTCGGTCGTACGGGCGCCATCGTCGGTGAAAATGAGAATGCCTTTATTACGGGACAGGAGAGAGGGAAAATAAGAATCACCGCCTACCTCAACGCACCCCGTTCTGTGAATCCCGGCAATATCGGTCTGGCTTTAACCAGCAATAAAAACCTGGGCTTGACCCTCATCACAAGGACCCACTTACAGCAAACTGCCAGTGATGGAGAAAAAACGGTTCGGCGCAACTTTGATATCCTTCCGGAATTTAATAGCGCGCTTGACGCGACGATTCAATTCTATTACCTCGACCGGGAATTGGACGGACAGGAGAAAAAAAGCCTGACAATTTATTCCCGTCCTTTAAACAGCAACGATAAACTTTCGCCACAAATCTCTGGCAACTCTTCCGGCCAGGATTGGCTCAGTGTTAGCAAGCTCTCAGCGTTGACGAGTTACTCGCTCGCGGTTCCGCGGATTCGTATTAGTTCGAATTTGTCAGGAATGGAATCGCCACAGCTATTTCCCAATCCGACAGGCGGGTCATTCAGTATAATTTTCTATAGTGACGGGGAAAAGTACCAGGATCTTTATCTGTGTGATCAGCTGGGACGCGTCTTGGAAGCTAAAACCGTTCGTTGCATACAAGGGCAAAATAAGTTTATATGGAATGCAGAGCGCTTCCCGAGCGGTACATACAACATATTTTTTCGGAATAGTAATTTATCAGCAATGAGTTTTATAAAACAATAAATCAATTCTTAGTTCATCAAATTTTTTAGTTTGAAGGGCGCTCGCAGAACATTATTGCGGAAGCCTACAGATATTTTTTAAGAAAATCACATTGAGCACTAACCGCTTTGTTGAAAACTTCACCGGGATAGTATAAGAGGCCGAAATGTCCTCCCTCAACTTCCATATATTCCTTGCGACCGGGAATCAAATCATAAACTTCTTTGGCAACAATCGCACTCGTGACTTCGTCATCTTTCGCAATCAGCAAAAAAACAGAGGCCTTGATATGCTTCGCACACAATCCGGGATGAAACAGCACAATTGCATTTGGATTCACATAAGTCGCCAGGTTCTTCCATCCGGTATTGTGTCTGCCTCCATATTCAATAAACCAACGAAATGCCGTTAATGGCTTCAACAGAGACGGCGTTCCTTTTTGATCGGTGGACACCACCGGAAGCGGTCCATTAGTTATCTCCGGCTTTCCGGCAATATCTCCGTCCTTAAAAAATTCAACCATTGCAGTGAACAACTTACCATCTTCGTCGGCCGGAGCGGATTTATCGTTACAGGCAGGAACCTGGCCAACTATAACTTTGATCCTCGAGTCTATTGCACCCAATGCCAATACCTGACCCGCACTAAGACTATCACCCCACAATGCAATACGGTTGGCATCAATTCCTTTCAAATCAGTAATAAAATTTATGGCATCCTGATAACCCCGCATTTGCAGCCATTTATTGATCTCCTGCCTTGGTTCGCCATCACTGATACCGAAATTGCGGTGGTCATACAGTAAAACAGCATAGCCTGCCTTCGAGATCTCCTCGGCGTAATGGTCCGTCACCATTCCGATAGTAGCACTAAATCCATGCGCCATAATAACGACCGGCAAGGGCTCAGAACCATTTTCGGGTTTATATAATCTTCCGCGAAGATTCGCTCCCTGTGATTGGAATTCGGTGATAGTGTACACGTGAGGATCTTTTTGGGACTGATTGAATTTACAACTTAATTTCTTTTTTAAGCTAACTGCTCGAATATCCGGTTTTGGCGCAGTGCATATGCTCGTATTCCGCCAGATGTTACGCCGGTGGTGAGAGAGCTATACCAATTTACAAAGTGAATAAAGCGGTTTCGTTATCGTTTTTTTCGATAAGATTCCCGAAAAAAACGAATGGTTATGTTTCACGCAAAGCCGCAAAGTGAATTTGCCGAAATAACAAAACTGCAATGAGTGTGTCCACCCCCTTTAATCTACCGCGAGCGTTTCGCCGCAGGCGAACAACTCGTGGCCATTCTCATGAATTAGGGTGCTCTCGCCGTTTCTCGATTATTAGTTAGTCTGCTACTCGCTGCTGCCACGAGTTGTTCGACTACTTTGTCTTGGTTCAACTTACTCTCGACTCAACCGTCGAAACACTCGCGGGAGATGATGAGGGCGAGGGAACTGGCAAATCGCTGACGCGCCGTGTCCCGGGATGGCTTCTTGTTGGAGTTGATTGCCGCTGCGCTGACACGGCGGGGAAAATAAGGTTATTTTTCACGCAAAGCCGCAAAGCCGTAAAGAGCCGCAAAGTCGCAAAGTGAATTTGCTGAAAAAATGGAAACCGCGAGTGTGTCGCGCCACGCTAGGAGTACTGACTCATCGCCTCCTTATTATACCTTGCTCTGTACTCCAACGGTGACATACCAGTGATCTTGCGGAATACTTCGCGAAAGGCTTTCACATCCGAATACCCCACATCATACATCACCTCATTGATCGTCTTCCTCGTATTTTCAAAAGTCTTTTTCGCCGACTCTATCTTAACCCGCTGCGAATATTCGAGCGGCGTATTCCCCGTAGCCTTGATAAATCTCCTGTCAAAATTCCGGCGGCCGACAAGAAACTTCGACGACAAACGCTCTACTGAAATTTTTTCACCCAGATTGGTCTCAATATAAGCCTGCGCTTTTTTCACCATTTCATCCCCATGCAATTTCTGCCCTTTGAATATTATAAATGAAGACTGGCTCTGCCGGTCCATTTCAATCTGGAATACCTTGGAACAAAAAATGGCAGTCTGCCTGTCATAAAATTTCTCGATCAAATAAATGATCAGGTTGAGAAAAGAATATGCACCGCCATTCGTGTAGATCCCGTTCTCGTCGGTGATCAATTTATCAGGCTCCAGGTTCACCTTGGGAAACATCGCCCTGAAATTCTCTGCTGCAGACCAATGCGTAGAGCAACTCCTTCCATCAAGCAGTCCCGAAGAAGCCAGCATGAACGCCCCTGTGCATATGCTCGCGATCTCTGCTCCCTCTCTGTATTGCTTCTCCACCCAATCAATAAGCGATTTGTTTCCCTTTACTGCTTTTTGATAATTGTGATTAAGCGACGGAATGATGATCAGATTGGTTTTTGCTATCGCGGAAATATGCGTATGCGGATTCACCGTAAATAAACCGCCATAAAAATCCACATTCTTCGAAACGCCCGCCAGTTCGATCCTGAACAATTCCTTTCTCCCGTTTTCTTTCCAGAATTGATTGGCCCTGGTAAATATTTTATAGGCGCCTACAATACTGCTCAGGTTATTCTCGCCCTCGGGCACGAGGATGGTAAGATGCTTCATGTAATTTTAATTTAGTTGATCCCCGAAAGAAGTAAAAAATATATTGCCACTTTTGCTTATCCATTTCTTCGTGGGCAAAAGCACCAGTACAAAGATAAAAAATGATGCTGTCCATATCAACCCGTCACGTTGTCCATTTTACACCCCCTTGCAAGTGGCATATAGACCTAATTTTGAGTTGGATTATTAGTTCACCCAAAATAATATCTCATGGCTGCACCAGATTTTTCTACCACCCTGCTGGTGGATCAGACTCCCGAAGAAGTATTTAATGCAATCCTCAATGTCCGCGGTTGGTGGTCGCAGGAAATAGAAGGCAGTACCGAAAAACTCAATGACGTATTCAGCTATCATTACAAAGACGTCCACAAATGCCGGATGAAACTGATCGAAGTAGTCCCGGCAAAAAAAGTAGTCTGGCGCGTCGAAAACAACTATTTTAATTTTACGAAGGACAAAACGGAGTGGAAGGGAAATACAATCAGTTTTGACATTTCTAAGAAGGACAACAAAACGCAGCTTCGCTTCACCCAACACGGCCTCATTCCGGAATACGAATGCTTTGACATTTGTTCGGGTGCCTGGACTAAATACGTCCAGCAAAGTTTGAAAGACCTGATCACAAAAGGCAAGGGACAACCTAACCCTCGCGAAACAGCATAAACCGACAGGGTCAACGGCCGGCGATTTCCTGCACGCGGATACTAAAATTGACTTTCGATCAGCTGCTGCGGGAATGCCGTATTTTGCAGAAAATTGCAAGCCACCTGGATTACCCGAAAATTTCATCTGACACAAAAAAGATCGTCGACACGTTTCAGCAAAATGCGTGGAAGCTGACGCAAAAAAAAGTGACGGCAGGTTTCGACGGATTCGTAGATACGCTGGCAAAAGTGTTCAGGAACAAGCATCCCAACGGCAGCCACAGCTACTTCGCAAATACAGCAGAATTCAGCCGCTATATTACTGAGAAAGCCAATTCAAGTTTCAGCCTCGAGTTGGAGGAATTGAGCGTAAGGTTCGGCGGGAACATGCCGCTGATGTCGCATGCCATGGGAGAACTCGGCCTCCAGGTGAGTTGCATCGGCGCCATGGGATTTCCAGACCTGCATCCTTCTTTCCATAACCTTTCTCCAAATTGCCGCACTTTCAGTTACGGAAATCCAGGTTTGTCAACCGCCCTTGAATTCAATAATGGAAAGATAATGCTCGCTCAAATGAGCGCACTCAATCAGCTCGGCTGGAAACAAATAAAAGATGCCGTAGGCATAGACAAAATCATTGACCTCTATGCTTCTGCGGATTGCTTTTGTTTTCTCAATTGGAGTGAATTGGACAAATCATCTGAAACATGGGATGGAATATTGAAAGAAGTGTTGCCTTCCATTACAAGCGTCGGCAAGGATAGAACAGCTTTTTTCGACCTTTCCGATTGTTCCAAAAAATCGGACAATGAAATCCTTGAAGCAATAAATCGCCTGTCTTCTTTCAGAAAATCCTGCAAAGTGATCCTGAGTTGCAATGCCAATGAAATCAGGATGATCTATGCAGCGCTGTTGGGCAAGACTGCGCCGGACAATGTGGTGGAACTGTTGCATCAATTGTATAGCAAAATTGAACCTGATAT